>MDTA01070871.1_pt1 | contig 16637 bp, 13 predicted proteins | sample 811151 | NCBI WGS metagenome assembly MDTA01 (sample SAMN05326648, study PRJNA326480) | marine metagenome | isolation source: seawater | place: Indian Ocean: South | collected 2010 | reverse complement strand
TTGAAGCCACCGTTGGGCGCGATCAATGGGCCACGAAGGCCGCCACGCCCAGGCACCGCGCCGCTCGACTGCAGCGTGCCGAAGTTGAGACTCATCCATATCAGGCTCGACTCAAACAAGCTGCCGTCTACGACGCCACCACCGGCACCGTTGGCCCTGCGGAACAGCAGGCTCAACACGCCAATAGCACCCCACATGCCCGTGGACAGATCGATGAGGGATACACCCACACGTGAGGGTGTATCCGCCTCACCGGTAGCGTCGATGATGCCGCCAAATGCCTGCATCAGAGGGTCATATCCAGGCAGTTCGCGCATGGGACCACGATCTCCAAACGCGCCCAGGTTGCAGTAGACAAGATCCGGGTTATCGGCGCGTAGCATTGCCGCGTCCAGACCAAACGATGTTGCCGTACCCGGGCGCAGGTTCTGCATCACCACGTCAGTCCCGGCGGCAACGAATCTACGCAGGCTCGCAACCGCGTCTGCATCACGATAATTGACCACCACTGACTTCTTGCCGCGGTTGAAAGTCTCGTAGGCAGCGGTGGTGCCGTTGACCGTCGCGGCTCCCCAACTGCGGGTCGCGTCGCCACCATGAGGAGGCTCAACCTTGATCACTTCAGCGCCCAGCTGCGCCAGAATCAGCGCCGCAAAAGGTCCGGCGAGGCTGGAACCCAGCTCAACCACGCGGACACCGTCAAGCGGCCCGGCCGCAGATGTTGCGTTCATAAGTTCTCTCGTTTCGTGAGCGCCCACGCACTACTATTCCCCGTGAGGTCTTGTCGCGCGTGCCGCGTTGAGTGTCAAGCATGCATCCAACCGTAATCGAACATAGCGTCGCCCAGGAGGAAGCACATGTCAGTCTTATTGGGCAATGGCGAACATCAATACCGGGTTGTAGAAGATTGGGCGCAACTACCCGAGAACTGGACCTTCATGGACGTCGCGGCCGTCGCTGTGGACAGCAACGACCACGTATATGTGTTCAACCGCGGCGACCATCCGATGATGGTTTTCGACAGCGAAGGCAACTTCCTGCGGTCCTGGGGCGAAGACGTGTTCACGCGGGCGCACGGGATCCATATCGGCGCTGATGACATGTTGTATTGCACCGATGATGGCGACCATACGGTGCGCAAGATCACTACGGACGGCGTGGTGCAGTTAGAGATTGGTGTGCCTGGCAGCCCTGCCGCATATATGAGTGGACTACCATTTCATCGCTGCACACATACGGCGCTCAGTCCGGACGGACACATCTTTGTGGCGGACGGCTACGGCAACGCTTGCGTACACAAGTACACGCCGGACGGCAGATTGGTGAAGACCTGGGGCAAGTCTGGCAGTGCACCTGGTCAATTCAATCTGGTACATAACATCGTTGCGGACGCTGATGGGTGGGTCTACGTTGCGGACCGCGAGAACCATCGTGTGCAAGTATTTGATAGCGACGGCAACTACGAGACGCAGTGGAACAACCTGCATCGTCCCTGCGGTCTCTATATGCCACCCGGCCGCTGCCAGCATTGTGTGATTGGAGAACTCGGGCCCGGCATGCCGGTGAATCGTGCCGCGCCTAACCTCGGGCCCCGACTTTCCATCGTCAGCCATGAAAGCTCGTTGATTGCCCGCCTCGGTGGCGAACAAGGTCCTGGGCAAGAGCCGGGCAAATTCCTCGCACCCCACGGGCTGGCAATGGACTCGCGCGGCAACATCTACGTCGGCGAGGTGGCGTACACCAACTGGCCGTCGACATTTGGCGACGCACCGCGCCCCACATGGCTCAGGACGCTACAGAAGCTGGAAAAGGTGAGCTGACGTCACCACGCAGTGTTGATTGGCAGGACTGGTTGTTTATCAGGAGCGCTTGTAGACGTCTTCAAATCGCACGATGTCGTCTTCGCCCAGGTAACTGCCGGACTGCACTTCTATCACTTCGAGCGGTACCTTGCCCGGATTTTCCAGGCGATGTGTGATGCCCACGGGCAGATACGTCGATTCGTTTTCGTTCAGCAAAAACTCTTCTTCGCCGCGCGTCACACGCGCTGTGCCGCGCACCACCACCCAATGTTCGGCGCGGTGGTAATGCAACTGCAGCGACAACGTCGCGCCCGGATTAACGGTCAACCGTTTGACCTGGTAGCGGTCCCCTGAATCCAGACTCTCGAAGGTACCCCACGGCCGATAGACTTTCTGGTGACTGGCCGCTTCGGAACGCTGCCGCTCGTTCAACTCGGCAACTACATCTTTGACCCGCTGGCTTTCCGACTTTGGCGCCACAAAAACGGCATCTGGAGTTTCGACGATGACCAGACCTTCGGTACCAAGCGAGGTCACCAGACGTGATGTAGACAGATGCACACAATCACGCGAATCGATGGCTACTACGTCACCACGCGACACATTACCTGCGTCGTCCCGCTCCAACACATCCAGCAGTGCTTCCCATGAGCCCACATCCGACCATTGTGCCTCCAGCGGCACAACGATGGCGCCGATACCCGCGTCACCGTTGTTCAGCTTTTCCATGACTGCGAAGTCCATCGAATCGCTGGGGGATGCCGCAAATTCTTCTTTGCCAAGGCGCAGGAATTGCCCGTCCCGCTCGGCCACCGCGACGGACTTTTCAACGGCGGTCGCAATGTCTGGCGCATAAGCGGCGACGGCGCGCATCAGGACAGAAGCCCTGGCCACAAAGATCCCGGCATTCCAGTAGTGCTCTCCATCGGCCACCAACGCCTCTGCCGTCGCCAATTCGGGCTTCTCGACAAAACGCGCGAGGTGGAACACCCCGTCCCCGGCAGCGTAACCGCGCTGGATATATCCAAAGCCAGTCTCGGGCCTCGTGGGTTTGACACCAAACGTCGCGACCACCTCGCCGTCGTCGCAGGCAGTGGCCGCCGTCATCACGGCCTGGCAAAACGCAGCCGCATCCGCGATCACGTGGTCGGCGGGCATCACGACCAGAATGCAGTCCTCATCATCGCGGGCCGACACATGCGCAGCCGCCGCGATGGCCGGCGCGGTGTTACGTGCTGCCGGCTCCAATACAATCACCGGTCCAGAGGGTGTCACCGCGTTCAGCTGCGTCGCGACCAGGAACCGCAAGTCTTCCCCACACACAACAAGCGGCGGCAACAGCGCGGCCTCGGCCTCAGCCGAGTTCGCCCCTTCCAGGCGCACGGCCGTGCGTTGCAACATCGTCAGCTCGTCGTCCAGTTGCAGCAGCTGTTTGGGATAGTCGCCACGCGAAATCGGCCAGAGCCTTGTGCCAGAGCCACCTGCGAGGATGACGGGCTGAATACGCAAAGTTTTCATGAATACTCCTTGAGGCTCGGCTTCAAGCGGCAAACGACATGATGAGCGCGGACAGTTCATCCGTTCTCGCACGCATCAATGCCGCATCCGCGCGACTCTCGACGTTCAATCGCAACAACGGCTCGGTGTTGGATGCACGCACGTTGAAGCGCCAGTCAGCAAAATCCACGCTGAGCCCGTCCGTGGCATCAACGTGCGCGTCACTGGTCACGTACCGCTCTCGCATTGCATCAAGCACCATACCCGAATCCGCGACGGTAAAGTTGACCTCGCCGCTGCACGGAAACGCCGACATGGATGCGTCCACCAGTTCGGCCAACGACAGCTGTTTGGTCGACATCAATTCCGTGACGTAGAGCCATGGCAACATGCCACTGTCGCAATAGAAAAACTCTTTGAAATAGTGGTGCGCGGACATCTCGCCCCCGTAGATGGCGTCTTCCGCACGCATGCGTTCCTTGATGAAGGCGTGCCCTGTTTTGGTCACTATCGGCACTCCGGCGGCACGCTTGACCGTATCGACGGTGTTCCAGGTGAGACGCGGGTCATGAATGATGCGCGCGCCCCGTGAGCGCAAGAGCATTGCTTCCGCAATCAAGCCCACCAGGTAATAGCCCTCGATGAAGCGTCCGTTCGCGTCGAAAAAGAAACACCTGTCAAAATCGCCATCCCAGGCGAGTCCGAGGTCCGCGCCGTGCGCGTGCACGGCGTCGCTGGTGACATCCCGACATTCCGGCAATAGCGGGTTCGGAATACCGTTCGGAAACGTCCCGTCCGCCTCCCACTGCACACGTACGACGTCAAACGGCAACCGCGCCAGTAAAGCATCAGCTGCGACACCAGCCACGCCGTTGCCGGCATTACAGACGATTTTCAACGGCCGGAGCGCACCCACATCAACCTGCTTCAGCAAGTGCTCCACATACTCGTCCCGATGCGCCAACGGTTCGACCTTGCCCTTGCTGGCGGCCGGGTCTCCGTACGCACGTGTGCGCGCAATGCGCTCGATGTCATTTAGTCCGGAATCCGAACTCACCGGCCTGGACTCGGCGGCCACCAGCTTCATGCCGTTGTAGTCTTCCGGGTTGTGACTGGCCGTTACCGCAATACCGCCACCCAATCCGTAGTGCGACGACGCAAAATAGACCTCTTCGGTCCCGGCCAGACCCAGATCCAACACATCCGCGCCCGCCTCATTCAAGCCGTCTACCAAAGCGCCACAAATCTCTGGCCCACTCAGCCGCGCATCACGCCCGACGCAGACCTGCCCGGCCCCTACCACGTCCACAAACGCCCGCCCGATCGCGTACGCCAACCCCGCATCCAATTCGTCCGGCACCCGGCCACGGATGTCGTAGGCTTTAAAGCACGGCAGTCGCTCGCTCGCGTTCATTCAATTCGTCCATGGTGTGTTAAGAACTCACACCCGAAAATGTAGCAGCGCCCGGTGCGAGTTTCTGGCAACTGGGTCACCAAATGTGGCGCCGGCAGGCCGCAGCCATTATTGTTTTCCCAGCGCACGCATTGATGAGCGAACCCATGAGCACACACGACGAAAGCAACGGTCCCGAGGGGTATGACGTTCCGGCCGTGGAGGCCTGGATTGCCGATCAGGTATCGGGGTTGCGGGGGCCCTTTGGGTGGACGCGGTTGCAGGGGGGGCATTCCAATCTGACCTACCAGCTCGCTGACCAGGATGGGCGGCTGGCCGTGATTAGGCGGCCACCGCAGGGGCAGTTGTTACCCAAGGCACATGACATGAGCCGGGAGTGGGCGATTATTTCTGCGCTGGGGCCAACGGAGGTGCCGGTCGCGGACGCTTTGGGGTTTTGTGAGAGTCCGGATGTGACGGGCGCGTGGTTCTATGTCATGGGGCACGTGGAGGGGCGACCGCTATACAGCGCGGAGGATGCCGAGGCGTGGATTCCGGAGGGGAGGCGAATTGCGCTGGGTGAGTCTTTTATTGACGTACTTGCGGCGTTACACGCTGAAGAACCGGATGACATTGGCCTCGGCACTTTGGGCAAGAAGGATGCTTACGTCGCCCGGCAGATTCGAACCTGGTATCGCTCGTGGACATCGTCATCCGAGGCTGCTGACTACGACGACGAGCGGACCCACGCGATTCAGGCACTGCTCACGAAAGACATGCCAGAGCAGGAGTCGGCGCGGGTGGTGCACGGTGACTATGGCCTGCACAACGTGTTGATCGACGCGTCATCGCAGGTGGCGGCTGTGGTGGACTGGGAGATTTCGACACTCGGCGACCCACTCGCGGATCTTGCTTACGCGCTGAACCAATGGGCTGAGCCGGACGACGACTTGCCCGTCAGGGATGGCGCACCTACCTCAATACCGGGCTTTCATACGCGCGCCGAGCTGGCGGCGCGGTACGCGGACAAAACGGGTCGCGACCTGTCGCAGCTGCACTTTTACACCGGCTTCAACTGGTGGAAAAGTGCGTGCATCGTGCACGGCGTGTATGCGCGCTACTGCGAAGGCAAAAAGAGCACCGAAGGCGTTGACATGGACAGCCTGCGCGAGCGAATTGGGCGATATCTGACGTTATCCGCCCGCGCGTTGAATCTGGAATAGCCGCCCTACTGGAAGATTTTTCCAGGGTTCATCAATCCGCCCGGGTCTACCGCCTGTTTAATCGCGCGCATCAGATCGATTCGCGACGGGGCGCTGTAGCGCGTCAACAGCTCGCGTTTTGCCGAGCCGATGCCATGCTCAGCCGAGAAGCTGCCGCCATAACTGGCGACTTGCTCGTTCAGACAATCCAGCAACGGGCCCGCGCATTGGTCCCAGACACCGTCGTCGGTTGTCGCAGGCTTGCGAATCGAATAGTGGATGTTGCCATCACCCATGTGACCGAACCCGTTCAATTCGACCTCCGGCAAGATACCGCGCAGGGCTGCAGCCGAGGTATCAAGGAACTCCGCGACCCTCGCAACCGGCACCGACACGTCGCCGCCCACAAACTTTCCGGCCCGTCGACCAGCCTCTGCCTGTTCTTCGCGTGGCCGCCACAGCGCCTTGCGCTGCGCTTCGCTCTCGGCAACCACGCCGTCGGTGACCAGCTCCGCCTCCATCGCGTCACTGACGATCTGTTCAAGCTTCGCGCGCAGGTCATCCACACTGGATGACGTCGCCATCTCCATCAGCACATACCACGGAGACACATCGGAAAGCGGGTCGTTCGTGCCTTCGATGTACGTAAACGCGAGGTCCATCGCATAACGCGGCAACAGTTCAAACGCGAGGACGTTGTCCCCGGACAGCTCCCGAGCAAGATTCAACAGTTTTAAGGCGGCATGCGCGGAGGGTACGGCGAGGAATGCAGTTTCGCGGACACGCTGCAATGGCATCAGCCGGATAGCTGCGGCGGTGATGATGCCCAAAGTCCCTTCTGCACCCACAAACAGGTGTTTCAGGTCATAACCTGTATTGTTCTTGCGTAAGGTATTCAAGCCGTCGAAAACGGTGCCGTCCGACAGCACCACCTCGAGCCCCAGTACCTGCTCACGCGTGTTGCCAAAACGGATGGTCTGGTTGCCTCCTGCGTTCGTCGATAGCGCGCCGCCAATCGTGCAACTGCCTTCAGACGCCAGTGACAGCGGAAACAAGCGTCCCTCATCTGCCGCCGCCTCTTGCAGGTTTTGCACAACGCAGCCGGCCTCTACAACCGTCGCATAGTTGTCGGCATCAATTGAGCGAACCCGGTTCATGCGTTCCAGCGTGACAACAACTGTAGGCCGCTGCTCCGTGGGAATTGAACCCAGCACGAGGCCGGTATTGCCACCCTGCGGCACAATAGCGATTCCAGCCTCGCGGGTCAGCTGCACAACTTCGGCGACCTGATCAGTTGATTCCGGGCGCGCCACTCCCAATGCCTCTCCAACGGTGCCAGCCCGCCAGTCAGTCCGGTATTTGAGCGTATCCGCTTCGTCTTCCAACCAGCCGGACGCTCCGAGGCTGTTTTTGATCGCGGTGATCGCGTTTTGAATTTTCGTTTCCATCTTCACGGGCCCGTGCGGGCGTTCGGTCGAGCAATAACCGCGTAACCCTACCACCAAGATGAGAACAGGTCGCGTCCGTGCTACTACATCGACCCTGCAATCAAGCTTACTGCGCCAACAATCTAACCCGAGCGCTTGTCAGGTTTCCGTATGACCGTACATTACAGTGAACACTGCAAAATCGGCGGCCAGAGGCCGGTACCAATGCGCGGAGACGGTACGCCGGACCATAACGACCGCGTCGAAATAGGACCCACCCAACTCGCGTACGACGAATGGGCGGCGGCAGGGCTCGAGCTGCCACATCTGCCGACGATGCGACAGCAGCGTCTTGAGCGCCTGGCTACGGGCATCCAGGCGCGCGGCTACGCGGGTGCGTTGTTTTTTGACCCGCTGAACGCTGAATATCCGCTTCGCGTCTGACACCAGCAACATGCAACTGTGGAACACCCACAACCCCTTCCGCGCTTGTTTTGTAGGAGCAGACGGCTACATGGTCCTGTGGGACTTCAAGAACGACGACCTCCTGACGCATTTCAATCCGTTAGTCCGCGAGACCCGTAGCGGCGCGTCGATGTTCTATTTCGTAAGTGGTGACGGCGCTGGCAATGATGCGAAGCGCTTTGCAGCGGAGGTGGATGCACTTGTGCGCGAGCGGTGCGGCGACAACCGTCGTCTGGCCGTCGACAAGATCCCGATTCACGGTCTGCGCGCATTGGACGCCGTAGGCTTCGAGGTGATGGACGGCGAAGAATTAGCCGACCGGGTGCACTCCATCAAACAGGATGAGGAGATCAAGGCCATGCGGTGCGCCGTGTACGCGTGAGAGCTGGCCATGTATGCCATGCAGGCCCAGACGGCCCCAGGCATGGCCGAAAACGATATCTGGGCGATCCTGTACGCAGAGAACATCCGGCGCGGCGGCGAGTGGATTGAAACGCGCCTGCTGGCGAGCGGCCCACGCACCAATCCATGGTTCCAGGAATGTGGGCCGCGCGTGTTACAGAACAACGAAATTCTGGGGTTTGATACCGATCTGGTCGGCTGCTACGACATGTGTGCCGATCTGTCACGCACGTGGTTCATCGGCGACGGCAAGACAACCGACCAGATGCGTCGTTTGTATCGCGAGGCGCATGCACAAATTGTCGACAACATGGCCACGTTGGAGCCCGGCGTCACGTTTGAACAATTGTCCCATCTGGGCCGCCCGCTGCCAGAAGAATTTTTTGCCCGGCGCTACTCGGTAAAAATGTACGGCGTTGGCCTGTGTGATGAGTGGCCATCGGTACCGTATCCGCAGGACCTCACACCGGGGACCTTTGACTACCCTCTGGAGCCCGGCATGATGATTTGCGTGGAAGCTCTGATCGGCACCAAAGGCGGCGATGTCTGCATCAAGCTGGAGGATCAGGTGCTGATCACGGACGACGGCGTGGACAACATGACGAAGTCCCCATTCGACGAAGCTCTGCTCGCCTGAAACCCCGTGGCCTTGTCCTCACTTGACACTGCCGCCCGGGCATTCGGCACAATAGCCGGCCAACCCGTTTGTCTGGCAAGTGCCCCGGAACATGAGCAGCAATATCAACGCCGAAGACTGGATTCGTTACCGCTCTAAATACGCCCCAGAATATGAGGCCCTCATCGACCTGAACTCAGGCCGGCGTTACGACTACTCAGCGATGGATGCACGCGTTGACCGTGCGGCGTCTTACCTGCAGAACACCTTGGGCGTCGCCGCGGGTGACCGGGTCGCCGTGCTGTGCATGAACGATTCAGACGTGTTTGAACTCCAGTTCGCCTGTCAACGCGTCGGGGCCGTGTTCCTGCCCATCAACTGGCGCCTCGCGGTACAGGAGATCGTGTTCATCTGTTCAGATGCCACACCTGATGTGCTGGTAAGCGGCATGGAGTTTATTGACTCCGCGAGAAAAGTCGCTGAAGAGGCGGGCATCGCGCACGTGGTGACGCTCAACAACGGCGGCGATAGCGATTACGAGACCGGCCTCGGGAACGCGCCTGCCGAGTACAACGAAGTCACGCCTGACCTGAGTGATACCTGGACCATCATGTACACATCCGGTACGACGGGCAGACCCAAGGGTGCGTTGATCACCTACCAGATGGCCTTGTACAACGCGGTACACGCCACCCAAGCCGTCGACCTGACGTCGCGTTCAAAAAACCTGGTGGTATTGCCAACCTTCCACACAGGCGGCCTCAACGTCTACGCCAACCCGGCTTTTCACGCTGGCGGTTGTAACGTCGTATTGCGCTCATTTGAGCCAGCGCAGTTTCTGGATCTGTTGACGGATAAAGAGCTTGGCCTCACACATGTGCTTGCCGTACCCACCAATTTCATCATGACATCACAGGTACCGGGCTTCGCCGAGGCTGACCTGTCGCACCTCGAGTCCATTGGTGTAGGCGCCGCGGCCGCGCCCTTGACACTCATCCAGGAATACAGCGGCAAAGGCCTGATGATGCAACAGATGTGGGGCATGACAGAGACGGCGCCGCTTGGTCTTGTCCTGCCCAAGGAACAGGCACTGAACAAAGTGGGTTCGTCAGGCCTGCCGCTCAATCACCTGCGCCTGAAGATCTGCGACGACGACGGCAACGCTGTGGGCGACAACGTCACGGGCGAGCTGATGATCAAGGGCCCGACGGTGACACCGGGCTACTGGAAACGAGACGAGGCCAACGAACAGTCATTCACCGAAGACGGTTGGTTTCATACCGGCGATGCGGCTCGACGGGACGAAGATGGTTTCTACTTTATTGTCGATCGGTGGAAAGACATGTTCATCTCCGGCGGCGAGAACGTGTATCCGGCGGAAGTCGAAAACATCATGTATCAGCTGGACGGCATCCTCGAAGTGGCGGTTGTGGGCATCCCCCATGACAAATGGGGCGAGGTGGGTCGCGCGTATGTTGTATTGAAAGAGGGTGCAAATCTTGGAGCTGACGAGATTACCGCGCACTGCAAAGAGAACCTTGCCACGTTCAAAGTGCCTAAAGAAGTACAGATGATCGACGAGTTGCCGCACAACGCAACCGGCAAAATTCTAAAACATCAGTTGCCACGCGATTAACTGTTCGCTGTCAGGACAGGAGTACCGATGAATACGTCCGCAGTTACGACGCCAACGCTGAACTTTGATAACCGCTTCGCACGCGAATTGCCCGCTGACGCCGTCACGACGTCACAACGGCGCCAGGTCATGGACGCGTGTTACTCGCGCGTGACGCCAACCCCGGTTAGCGCGCCCACGTTGGTGGCGTTTGCGCCAGAGGTCGCGGAATTGATCGGGCTGCCGCGTAATGCTTTTGTCACCCAACACGAGGGAGAACCTGGTCCAGACGCCCTGTTGGCCGCGTTTGCCGGCAACACGTTGCTGGACGGCATGGACCCCTATGCATGTTGTTATGGAGGCCACCAGTTTGGTAACTGGGCCGGACAACTTGGTGATGGCCGGGCCATCAACCTTGGCGAGGTCGTGCACGAAGGACAACGGTTTGCCCTGCAGCTCAAAGGTGCCGGCCCAACACCCTACTCCCGTAGCGCTGATGGCCTCGCGGTCTTGCGTTCGTCGGTGCGGGAATTCTTGTGCAGCGAGGCGATGTTCCACCTGGGTGTGCCGACAACACGCGCATTGAGCCTTGTCACTACCGGTGAGGAAGTGTTGCGCGACATGTTTTATGACGGCCATCCGAAGATGGAGCCTGGTGCGATCGTCTGTCGTGTTGCCCCTTCGTTTACGCGGTTTGGCAGCTTCGAAATTCACACAGCGCGTGGTAACAAGGCGCTGCTGCAACAACTGGTTGATTACACGATCACGACGGATTTCCCGGAGCTCGGGGCGCCTTCGCGCGAGACCTATCTCGCGTGGCTCACAGAGGTGTGCCGCCGCACGGCGGTGATGATCGCGCACTGGATGCGGGTCGGCTTTGTCCACGGTGTGATGAACACAGACAACATGTCGGTATTGGGCCTGACGATTGACTATGGCCCTTACGGCTGGCTGGAAAACTATGACGTCGACTGGACACCCAATACCACTGACGCAGGTGGCAAGCGATATCGTTACGGTCACCAACCGCAGGTCGCATTATGGAATCTGGTGCAACTGGCCAACGCGTTGTATCCGCTGATCGACGAGGTTGAGCCACTACAAGCGGCGCTCGATACCTACCCGCGTACATACCTTGCAGAGCATCACCAGATGTTCGCCGCCAAGTTGGGACTGGACAGCTTCTCTGGCGACGACGACGTCAAGCTGTTTGATCAGTTGCAGAAGCTCCTGGGCGCGACAGAAACGGATATGACGCTGTTCTATCGCCACCTGGCGGATGTTGACGTGACCGCTATTCGCGATGGCGATGGGGCGCAACAGGCAGAGAAGCTGGCACCCGCGTACTATGACGAGACCGGACCCAGCATCAAGGTGGCCAGGGAGACAGTCGAATGGCTGGAACGCTACGCGGCCCGCGCGTTACAGAGCGAGTCACGCGACGACAGTGAGCGCAAACGCAGGATGAACGCGGTGAACCCGCTGTACGTCATGCGCAACTACCTGGCGCAACTTGCCATCGACGACGCCGAGCAAGGCGATTTTGCCCTCGTCAATGAGCTTCTGGACGTGATGCGCAACCCATACATGGAGCAACCCGGGCGCGAACGTTTTGCGGAGAAACGGCCGGCGTGGGCGCGCACCCGGGCTGGTTGCTCGATGTTGTCCTGTAGCTCCTGAACGCGGCTCAGATAAGTTTGGCGTAGTCGTCCAACAACGACAGTGCCTCGTCACGCGGCACTGGTGGTACGCCCAGCAATACGCGGTTGACGCCATGTTCTGCGTATTGTTCCAGCGCTTCTTTTTCCGGCGTTCCCCTGAACACTGTCACTGACAGCGAGTCCATGTCGCGGCCTTCGCGTGCCGCCATGTCCCGTAACCGTGCCATATCGCGGGCCGGTTCAAACGTGTTGCCACGCTGCAACCATCCGTCGCAATACTCAACAACGCGCTTCAGCGTGTAGTCGGTCTCACCACCTAACAGCACCGGCGGGTTGGGTTTCTGCACAGGCTTCGGGTTGGACCAGATTGCGTCGAAATTGACGAAGTCGCCGTGGAAAGTTGCAGCTTCTTCTCGCCAGATGGCCTGCATAGCGAGAATCCGCTCGCGCATCAGCTTGAACCGGGTCTTGTATTCGGCGCCGTGATTGTTCATTTCTTCAACGTTCCAACCTCCACCGATACCAAACACAAAACGTCCGCCGGACAATTTATCGAGGCTCGCAACCGACTTGGCCGTCTGAATGGGTTCACGTTGCGGAATCAGACAGATGCCCGTGCCAATTTTGAGTTTCTTGGTGCACGCAGCCGCAATACTCAAAGACACAAAAGGGTCATAGGTGTTCGAATATTCGCGCGGTAAGTCGCCGCCCCCTGGAAAAGGCGTCTGGCGTGAAGACGGGATGTGCGTGTGTTCCGGTTGAAACAATGATTCGAAGCCGCGTTCCTCAAGCGCCACGGCCAACTCATCAACGGCAATGCAATAGTCCGTCAGAAAGATAAAAATACCGACATCCATAACGTGTTCCTTTCTCAATGTTCAGCAGTGGTCTCGTCCACACTGTACGGACGCAGACAAGTCGCCAAGAATTCATGATCGATTACGGCATCCGTCCCGATGCACACAATGCCATCGCCTACGTCCGCAGTGGTGGGCGTCACTTCGAAGCGGCGTCCCACAACCTGCAGCAGAACCTTTTCGCCCGCCGCATCTGTCATAAAACCTTTCGCGCGCAATAGCCCACTACGCACGTCGGCGAGCTGTTCCGCCACCTGCGTCGGAGAGACAGACTCCAGCGCCTGGGCGCGCCAGGTTACATAAACGTCGTGCTCTACGTGATGGCGGTGGTGATGATGGCCGTCTTCGTGGCAATGGTCATGGTGCGCGTCATCAGCGTGCTTATGCATGTTCGCCGCCGGCCACTCCAATACCAGGTCACTTGGAAGCTGACTTTGCTCGGTGGCAAGCACCTCAGCCTGCGGTGCAACCTGATGTATCCAGGCGGTAGTCGCCTGCAATGTTTCTCCGGAGACTACGTCTATTTTGTTGAGGGCAACGAAGTCAGCTTACTGCAACTGGCGAATCACCGTGTCCGCCAGATATTTGTCCTCACCACGCTCGCGTACGGTCTCGGCGTCCGCTAACACAAACACACTGGCCCGATCATAATCAGGCAACAGCGATAATGCGCTGACAATGCCGCCAGGCAAGGCCACACCAGACGCTTCGATCAACATTCCATCCATGTTGGGCATCCGCTCCGGCAGTTCCATCAGCGCACCAACCAGATCGCTACCGTAGCTGCAGCAGATGCAACCGCCCGCGATGCTGATCATGTCGCCATCGTCAGCCTCGATCAGGTCCGCATCGATCGGGAGTTCACCGAACTCATTGACCAGAACCGCCAACTTACGACCGTTGGCATTGCGCAACAGATGATTAACCAGCGTGGTTTTGCCAGCGCCTAGATACCCGCCAATGACGGAAACTGGTATGCCCATGTTTATGCGTCCGCGGCAGGGAAAATCCGGCCGCCTTGTACAACACCCCACACCGGTGCGTCTTTCAGTTCGCTCGGTGACACCTCGCGAGGGTCCACCTCCAGCACCGCAAAGTCGGCGCGCTTACCGCATTCGATTGAGCCAATTTCATGATCGAGCTTGAGCGTGTAAGCAGCTCCCAGCGTGATGGTTCGGAGTGCGTCTTCAACACTGATGCATTCGTGCTTGCCGAGGACGCGCCCGCTTGCAGTCAGGCGATTGACCGCACACCATGCCGTAAACAACGGCCCCAGCGGTGTAACCGGAGCATCGGAGTGGATCGCCATCGGTACACCGGTTACCAGCGCCGTCGCACACGCGTTCATGCGCTGCGCGCGCTCCGGTCCTACCGTCGTGGTGTAGTGTTGGTCGCCCCAATAAAAATGATGATTCGGGAACAGGTTAACGCACATGCCGTTCGCTTTGATACGTCGGAATTGCGCGGCGTTCGCGAGCTGACAGTGTTGCAACGTAAAACGATGATTCGGATGCGGGCGAAGGCGTAGCGCTTCCTCTACGCAGTCCAGCACCAGTTCGGTCGCCTCATCGCCATTCGTATGGGTGTGAATCAGCACGTCACGCTCCAGCGCGAGCCGGTACACCTTGCGTAGTTGGTCCGGCGGGACATACCAAAGCCCGTTCGGCTTGCCGTTGTAGTAGCCCGGCCACCGGAGCCTGGCCGAAAAGCCCTGAATCGAACCATCCGCAACGATCTTCCCACGTCCGAGGCGCAGGCGATCGGTCGAGCGTTTGCCCAGTTCGGAAATGCGCTCGACATATTCCTCTGGTGTCATACCCTGGAAGCGTCTCAACGGCACGATACGGGTTGGAAAATCTGCCTCCCCAGTCACGCGCAGCATCATATCGACGCCGTCTTCCGGCAACAGGCTCGCGAGGTCCGTTGCCGTCGTTACGCCTTTGCGAACGCACAATCGCGAAAATTCGCGCAAGCCCTGTTCGTCACACGCCAGTACGTCGCGGTCAAACCCTACATGCACGCCTACCGGCATCATCGCGTCAGGCCCTTTCAGCTCGCCCGTCGGCAGGCCATCATCACCCAGCGGAATACCCTCGTGGTTGATGCCGGTGCGTAACAGGCCCGCCGCCTCCAGTGCCTTGGTGTTCACATTCATGATGTGACCGCTGGCGTGCAGGATGCCGATAGGTCGGTCCGGTGATGCCGCGTCCAGGTCCGCACGGGTCACGCGACGCTCGCCATAGTAGATTGGATCCAGCGACCAGCCCGAAATGGGCGTCGTTGAGTCGGGTAGCGTGGCGACATGCTGACGCAGACGCTCAACAACAGCTTCGGTGGAAGACAAACCACGCCAAACCGTGCCGCCCGGGTCCATGCGATCAAAGTATCCGCAGTACACGTAACGCCAGAACGTGCCTTCCATCGTGTGGCTGTGCCCCTCGACGAGCCCCGGCATCAGAACATGGTCCGCAAATCGGTCGTCCAGGGTGTAATCGCCCCAACCGGCCAATTCGTCCAGCGAACCTGCACCCAGAATATGCCCATCGCGCACGGCTACATGGGTGGCGCCTGGCTGACTTGGGTTCATCGTAATAATGTGTTTTGCCTGATAGATGGTTGTGGTCATGGTTGTTTGTTCTACTCGCTCAAAAAGGCCTCCACCGCAGCTCGCAAGACCGGCGCCTGTCGTTCAAGCAGCATAGAGTGTGTTGCTCTCCCGATCAGCAAGAAACGCCTGTCGGCCGCGGCTTCCAATCGCGCAAACACCTCGCACCCCTGCTCAGGTGTGGTCTCGTGATCCCACTCTCCCACAACGATCAGGGTTGGCGCCTGAATTTTGGCGGGGTCGTAGGTGGGTCTGCCCTGCCCCCAGTTCTCCAAAACATCTTTCACTACGCCAGCGGGCGCACGCAATGTCTTGCTCGAGGGATTGGGGTCGCTCGCCAGTACCGTTGCGGCCCATTGTTGCCGGGCTGTGAGGTCACCGATCGCCCTTTGTTGGGCAGCATCCAATCCGGTCACCCACCGCGCCAACATCGCCTCTACCGTGACTTCACGGTACGCGCCAGACGGTCGACGACATCGGGGCGCGCAGCGGCAATACCGCCGGAGATAGCGGTCCCCCAGGAATAACCGATCAACGAGGTTTGGTTGCTGCCGGTAACGCCTAGCATGAAGTCGATCACCAGGCTTACGTCACGCTCAGCCTGGGCTGTGTCAACCAGCGGCGCGTGTTGATCCGCCGGCATATCCATCTCGGGCGGACGGTCTGACTGACCATAGCCCAGCAGGTCCACGCACCAGACGTCAAAACCGGCGGAAGCCAGGCTTGCCATCCATGAGTCCGTTGCACCGTCCAGCGGATAGTCCACGGTCAACGACGCCGCGTAAGTCGCGCCGTGGACAAACAAGACCGGCGGGCGTACGCCGGTTTCAGAGCCGTTTCGCCGCCGCACTGCTACCCGTAAACCCGGCGTCGAGCACTCAACCAAATGGTCACTAACCGACACCTTCATCACAAAACTCCTCCAACCCTGCCCGAACACGGGCAAGAATCGTCAATACTGCCTGACCCTCAGCTAAGTTATCCGCCATGAACAACGCGATATCAAACGCAGAGCCATCGCCGGAGTCCCGCCGGGATTCACACCGAGCTTTGGTCCAACACCTCAGTTCGACACTGGGGATTACGCCCGCACGG
>MDTA01161239.1_pt1 | contig 16641 bp, 16 predicted proteins | sample 811151 | NCBI WGS metagenome assembly MDTA01 (sample SAMN05326648, study PRJNA326480) | marine metagenome | isolation source: seawater | place: Indian Ocean: South | collected 2010 | reverse complement strand
CTTTTTTATATTTTTCTAAGCTCATATTAAGTTTTATTTATTTCTTCTGAAATGGTTTTTACAATCCCTTCCACATTAAGTCCATGTTTTTTTAATAAAAAATTATAAGATCCACCACCACTATATGAATCTTTTATTCCCAAAGAGATTATTTTTGAAGAATTTGATACTTTAGAAGATACCTCTGAAACAGCACTACCAAGCCCTCCAATTGTGTTGTGTTCTTCTACCGTAAAAATCAATTTTTTAGATTTTAGTTCCTCTTTTATCATATTCTCATCAATTGGTTTAATAGTATGAAAATTTGTAACTGAGCAAGATATATTATGTTCTTTAAGAATCTTCGAAGCTTTTATACAATTTGAAACAAGAGCGCCAGAAGAAAAAATAGAAACATCTTTACCTTTCAAAATTTGAACTGCTTTGCCAATAACGAAGTTGTAATCATCGTTGTATACTTTTTCAATAGGAGCGCCTCCCGTTAGTCTTATGTATACACTTTGTTTATGGTTGATTGACGCTGTCAGAGCCTTTACAACTTCTAAGCTATCAGCTGGAGAAATTATAGTTATATTTGGTATCGATCTTAAAACACCTATTTCCTCAATAGAGCAATGAGTATATCCAAGTGTCCCTAATACTAATCCAGATGCTAAGCCTACCATTATAACTTTAGACTTCATGTAACCTAAATTGACTTTAATTTGTTCACAGCATCTTAGGGTTTGAAAAGGTGCAAATGTTGTTGTTATCACATCAAAACCTTCAGTAGACAGACCTGATGCCACACCAATTAAATTTTGTTCAGAGATTCCTAAATCTAAATATTTATCTGGCTTTTGTTTTCTAAACCTATCTAATCCTGCAGAAGTTGAAACATCGCAAGTGACTACACACAAGTTTTTTAAATTTTTTTCGATTTCTAAAATGGCAATTCCTAATGTAGCTCTTGATCCAATTTTTGACCACATGTCAATTTTTTTAGTATTTATATCAATCATTTTCTAGCTCCTTTAATGCTAGTTCATAATTATCTTTTGTCATAATTTTATGGTGCCAATCATTGTTATTTTCTGAAAAAGAAAATCCCTTACCTTTAATAGTGTTGCAAATAATTGCTTTGGGTAGTTTTTCTTCTGTTAAATTTAAAGCTTCAAATATTTCTTTATGATTATGACCATCTACTTTTTTTGTTATCCAATTAAAACTTGACCATTTTTTTTCTAAATCATGTGTATTCATAATTTCTTTATTTGATCCTGTTTGTTGAAACTTATTATTATCTATAATTACAGTTAAATTGTTCAATTTTAAGTTTGGAGCACAAAGGGCTGCCTCCCAAATGGATCCTTCGTTACATTCTCCATCTCCTAGTAAGACAAAAACCTTATTATTTAATTTTTTTTTTTTAAGGCGATTGCGACTCCAATAGCTAGAGAAAATCCCATACCAAGGCTGCCTGTGGAGAAATCAATACCAATTTTTTGACTCTTAACAGGATGACCAAGTAATTTTGAGTCATCTTTTTCAAAAGTTTTCAATTCATCATCATTAATTATATTTAAGATATTTAAAATTGAGTAATATACCAAACACCCATGTCCTTTACTTAAAATAAATCTGTCTCTTTCTGGATTTTGAAAGTTATTTTTGTTAAAATTCATTATCTTACCAAAAAGAGTTGCAATAATATCTACAGATGATAAAGCGCCTCCAAAATGAGAACTGCTTGCGCCGGCATAAAGTGCCATCTCTAAAATCTTTTTTCTCATTTTTTTAGAAAGTTCTCTTAGATCATTTAAATTATCGATTTCCAATTTACATTCCTCCATCTACCCTTAATACTTGACCAGTTATATAACTTGAATAATCAGATGAAAGGAACAATGCGGCTTTTGCTATTTCATTTGGCAAACCTATTCTTTTCAAAGATATCTCAGAGGTAACCTGTTCTATTATCTTTTTGTCAGTATTTTGTTTCATCATGTCTGTATCGGTAAGTCCGGGGGCAATTGTATTTACTCTAATATTATATGGACCAACCTCTTTAGATAAAGTTTTTGCTTGAGCAATCAAAGCTGCCTTTGCAGATGAGTAGGCGCTTCTTCCTTTATTTGAGTCTATTGCTGAACTTGAAGAAATATAAATAATACTCCCAGTCTTTTTTCTAATCATCGATTTTAAGATATATTGAGTGAAGACAGTTTGAGAAAAAAAATTTACATCAAAAATTTCTTTTAATTTAATTTCTGATGTCATTTGAAATAAAGCAGTATGAATAATTCCGGCATTGTTTATTAAAATATCAATTGATTTTTCTTTAGATAAGATTTCATTGGCTGCGTTTTTTATATTTTCTGGATCACTTAAGTCTAAGTCTATTATAAAAATATTATTATTAAATTTCTTCTCCAACTCTTTAGTAAAATTTATAAAATTATTGTCTGAATTACGTACACAAGCAAAAACATTTGCTCCGTTTGATGAAAATGTTTCTAATATCTCTTTTCCGATCCCTCTATTGCAGCCCGTGACTACTGCATTTTTATTTTTAAGAAGCATCTTATTTTACGTAATCTTCTTTTGAAAAGATTTCTTCAGCTAAAGCAGGTTTAAAAATTGATTGTCCGCTTTTAGTCATAAATTTTTTAATAAAACTTTTGTCTTCACCAGCAAGACACAGATCGCTATGATTTCTAAAATATTTGATACTAAAACCGTGATCTACAATTTCTTTTAAAGATTGTTTGAATATGTTACCAATTTTTATATGAACATAAGGACAAACTAATACATCTCCAATAGGAGTGACGTATAGTCTATTAACAGTTGTGCATCCTAAAATTTTCTCAAAATTCCTATCAAATGGATTCCAAATATTTCGAACCAAGTTCTTGTATTCTTTTCTAATTTTTCTTAAATATTCTCTGTCTTTGTCATCACAAATAATGTCTGTCATTTTTTGCCACATTCCTGATGGTACAGCTACATTTAATAAAGTTTTGTATCTTTTGTCTTTAGAGTAATCTAGTAGTTGTTTAAAGTGTTCGGTGTTGGCGTTGTAATGACCGACTGTTATATTTAAATAAGGATCCATCCCTGCTTCTTTTGCATGTTCTAATCCCTCTATTGCCCTTCTCCAAGAGTCTTTTCTTCCACGAATTTCATCATGGATTTTTTCATCCATGCTATCAATACTGACTGAAACTCTGCTCACTTTATGTTCAGCCAATTTATTTGCCATTTCTTTATCTAAATAATATCCATTGGTAGTCAAATAAAGATAAAATCTCTCAGGTTGAATAGCTTCTAAAACTTCAAATAATTTTTTTGGCTGAAGTAAAAGTTCTCCTCCTTGTAAATCAAATTCAAAATAACCAAGCTCATCAGCATCATCAGCAAGTTTTTTTATAGCTTTTAAGTCAAGATACTCTTTAACATGGTCACCTTTTGGAGAATTTGTAAAACAATATTTACATCTAAGATTACAAGCGTTGTTAAAATTAAGATCTATTCCTCTTGTTTTTGTTCCTACTTTGCCATCATTTTTCTGAACATAATCGTAAAAATCTTTTAGCTTTTGTACTAATCTTGGTTTGTTGAGTAATGATGATGCAATAGGCATAAATTTATTTTATTTTTTTAAACTATACTTTTTAATTTCATCTGGCAATATCAAGTTAAAGTCTGCTTTGCAAACAATTTCATTGTTTATTACACCAATACCTGAGCAAGAGGCCATGCCTCGTTTGAAACTTTTAATTTTTGTATCAATATACAGTTTGGTATCGGGTAAAATTTTTTTTAAAAATTTTAGATTTGTCGCAGATGTAAGGTAACACACTTTTCCTTTATTGCCAGGTAGGCTTAGAATAGATAAAGCACACATTTGAACAAGAGATTCTATTTGCAGCATTCCGGGCATATTCGGATCATTTGGCCAATGAACTTTAAAAAACCATTCATCTTTATTCAAAAATTTGTAACCTTTAGCACTTACGCCAGGTACCACTTCCGTAGCATGATCAATCAAGAGGTATGGATCTCTATTTTGTTGGTACTCTTTAATTAATTTAATATCCAAAACTAATTTATTCATTTAATTTCTATTATTCTAGTTAGTGTCTTATTAATATCATATCCATCCCAAATTAAACTAATTTCTAAAGCCTGGCCAATTGGAACAATTCTGTCTATACCTTTTAAGTTGCTTCTTGCGAAAGTTTCGAGCTGCCTCTTGTTTATTCCGAAATATGTCATTGTTTGGAATTTATTAGTTAAAATATTTTTTATTTCAGACAAATTTGAAATTTCTTTTTCGTAAAAATATCCCCATTTTCCTCTCAAATTTTCAACTTCCGAATTTATTTCTTTTAATAAAATTGTGTAGATAATATTTCCAAATTTATTTTGTGATTTTATTTCTTTAAGATTAATTGTATCTCTACAGAATTGACTAAATTTATCAACTGCCGCTTTATCTGGAATATTATATTTTTCTTTTACAATTTTACTTAATTTCTCCCAAAATTTAAATCTTATTTTTTTTTCATTAAATCCTAACCAAAAAATTAAATGTGGGGAAGAACAAGCGTTTTGATCAAAAATAAAAACATCATTATAAAATTTTTTAACTAAGTTTTCTAAATCATTGTCACTAATTTTTTTTATTGTTTTTGCATTTAAGATACTTATTGAGTATCTATCAGCAAAAGTTAAATCAAATGAACGACTATTAATTGGAAATTTTCTTATTCTTTCAATAGACTTATCTCCACCCCAAATTATTCTTACATCGCAAATAGATGATAAAAATTTTGTGAATTCATCATTATTATTTTCATATTTAACTATTTTGATCATTTTTTTAATGTTTTTAAATTTTTTTTTATTTAGTAAATTGTTAATAATCTTACAAATAATTTCTATCTGATCAAAATTTTTAGAGGGAACTTTTACAATATTGCTGTTACCTGTGAGTAGTCCAAAAATAAGAGAATACATAAAGTTTGTTGGAACGTTAGAGGGTGTGATATGAAATATTAACCCAATTCCACTTCTTATTTCTTTAGAGAAAAAAGATTTTTTGATTCTATTTAAATTATTTTTCCTACACCAAAAAGATAAAGACTTTAGGTCTATTAAATCGTTGTAAATTTTCTTGCTAAGTTCTTTTGAGAAATCTCCTAAAAAATTACATATTTCATCATCATAAGGTGTTAGTAAAACTTTTTCGAATTTATTGTCGCCAACTAAAAATTTTATATTTTGTAAGTTTTTATACATCGCTGCATCCTCTTGTTTCAGCTTCTTTAACTCTACCGTGTATATAAAAATGTTTCGTTTTTTTTCCACATTTGCAATTTTTAACATCTACTATTTCTCCAATATCTTCGGTCAAAATACTATGTCCAGGATAGCTGGTTGGGAGTGTAGAAATTAATTGTACAAATCCTTTCTTGTTTTTTGAAAGAACTTCAAAATTTTTACCTCTAATTATCACATCTGAAAATTTATGAGTTGTAAAAAAGCCACAATCTTTGTTCTCAAAAAAAATAGATCCGGTTTGTTCTACTAGCCCGTAGTAATTGTAAACGTTAGAAATTTTAAATTTAGACATTAAAATTTCTTTAAATTTGTTATTAGAAATTTTATTACTTTCCATTTTTTTCCAACCACCACCGTGAATTAATATGGCTTTATGAAAAGAATTGTTTACTAATTTTTTAGGATTAATTAAATTTATAAATTGAAAAAAAATCTTACTTGTAAATCCAAATATAAAAAATTTATCTGAAGCAAATTTTTGGAGGAAAGAATTGAGACCTTTATAATTGATTTTTCCATTTTCAATAAGATAAAAATGATTTGAACCAAATAAAGAGAAGCCAATATAAGCAGCGGTTTTTGCGTTGAAGTTTTTTTGATTTTTTATATTTTCTTTTTCATCTATTATTATCATTGGTAACCTTTTTGGACCAAGAATTTCACTAACTATTTGATTAAGAACTTTTGTCTGTCGATAAGCATTATCTTTATCTAAATAAATACTCGAAAGTTTTGTTTGACTAGTTCCAGAGGAATTAAGAATTTTAAAAATTTTACTGTCCGGTATACTTTTCAAATGAAATTCTTTAAATAAACTAACCGGTAAAAAAGGAGTATCATTTATATGAGATGAAAAAGTCTTTTTTTTAAAAATTTTATCTACTACAAGCTTAAATATTTTCGAATTTTTGTAATGTAATTCTGTTAAAGAATTAATTTGCTCTAAGAATTTTTTATTTTCCACCATTAGTTATAACTTTTAAATGTTTTAACTTTTTTCTTACTAACTAAAATTAGATTTTTATTAAGTAAAAATTTTACTGAAATAAGCTTAGTTATAATATCTGCTTGGGATACATTTTCTACTTGAATATTTAATTTTTTATCAATTAAATGACAATTGATCTTATAACCTTTCTCTTTAACGAAATTTTCTATAATATTTAAATCATATCTTTTTCCAAATATCTTTACAATTTTTTTTAGTCGTCCAGTAATATAAAAAAAATTCTTTTTGTCTTTAAATCCAAGGTCACCTGTCCTTAGAATATTTTTATTTACATCTCCTAGTTTTAAATCACTAAAATTGTTTGCATAACCAAGGCTTACATTTTTTCCAAATAATACTAGTTCTCCAATTTTATTAGGATTTTTTATTTCTTTATCTTTATTAAAAATTTTTAATTTATAACCTTTTAAAGGTTTGCCTATACTGTTCATTTTTTTAAAAAAAAATTTCCATTCTAAAAAAGAGATTCTTGGACTCGCTTCTGTTTGACCATACATAATATAAAATTTAATTTTATTTTTTTTACATATTTTTCCGAAGTATTCCAAATCTTTTTCGTTAAGTTTTCCTCCTGCCTGAGTCAAATATTTCATATTTTTATTTACATATTTTTCAAAGTTTATTTTTCTTAAAAATTCATAGAATTCTGGAACACCTCCAAAAGAATTTACTTTAAATTTTTTCATTTTTTCCCAAAAACTTTTTTCTACTATTGAGTTGTTATTTAAAACAATTTTTGATTCAGCTTGTAGATGTGAATTTAAAATTGAAAGTCCATAAGAGTAACCGGCTGGCATTGTAGTAATTGTTGTGTGATTTTTTTTGATATTTAAGTATTTTATTATCTTTGTAGTGTTATCCTCTAAATTCTTTTTTGAAAGTCTTACGAATTTTGGACTTTCAGTTGTACCAGAAGTTGAGAGCAATAGAAAATTTGAAAAATTTAAATTTTTTCTTAGATTAAAATTGGTATTTAAAATTTTATAATTTTTAAGATTAAAAAAACTTAAAATCTTTAATTTTGAGAAACTAAGGTTCAAGGGAGCGTAAACTATATTAGGTTTATACAAACTTATTACTTTTTCGATATAATTTAATGAAAAAGACTTATCTAATAATATTGTAATGGTATTTTTTTTGTTTATTGCAGCAAGATAACCTGTAATGAAATCTAAACAATTATCAGCTATTATTACAATTACTGAGTATTCATAAAAAAAATTAGTAATAATTTTGATCTTTTTATCAAGTTCTCCTTTAGTAATATTTTTTTGATTCTCATCAACAATAATTACTTTTTTTGTATTTTCTCCAATTTGAAAAAAATCTAATTTCATAAGTTCTTATAAAGCACCGGATAAACCATGCCTTTCTTTTTAGAAATATCGTCGACCATTAGCATGTAAGTTTTTTTTATATCAATCACTGAAAACTGGTGACCTTTAAAATTGATTTTCTTTAAAGCTTTGTTTCTCTTTAAAATTTTATCAAAATCTTTATGCACAAGAGTTAATTTTACTACCTTAAGTTTTCTAACATACATTTTGTAACTTGCTTTTCTTTTTTTATTTTTTCTATCGTAGTAGAGTCCATTAAAAGTTTTTATATATCTGTAGTTGACTCCAACTGTTTCTTCGGCAACATGTGCGTACGTTAACGCTGATTTATAGTCTAGGTCTATGAATAAATTTTTACCACCATTTTTAATAAGAAAACCAAATGGAGAGTTTAATCCAAAACAGCTTTTGTGGCTCATCTTTGATATTTTTTGTTTGTCTTTTCCAAATATTGAAAAAGAGTAAATTGGGTTAACTGATCTCAAAAAATCTTTTCTTTTTAGCGTTAAATTTCCAAGCGAACCTGTAAGTGATTTGGTTTTTAAATAATTAAAAGCATAACCCTTACAAAAACCCCAATTAAAAGTTGGAAAGAAAAGTGTTCCTTTTGGAGTAACTAATTCAATAAGTGAATTTATAATTTCTTGAGGTTTTAACCTATTTTTTTTTGTGCTTAATATGCGTAATAAATTAGAACTAACTTGTAGTTTGTCTTTTGGTTTGATTCCTAATTTGATAAAAATTTTTTTTAGATCTCTTCGATTTAAAGGACTGCTCATTCTACTAAAGAATTTTTTCTTTTTTTAGTCTTCTATACTCTTCCAATAATATTTGGAGTTCTAAATTAAGTATTTTGGAAATCTTAAATATATTATTTATACCATTAGAATAAGAAATTAAGTTTGATCTATTTTGAACTGTTGTATTTTCGTAAGAATCTTTTTTAGACAAAGTTGGGTATAGGCCTCTTTTACCCAAATTAGGTTCACAAAAAATTTTTGTTTTAGGAGTCAAACCCAATTCGAAGGCGTCTATAATATTTTTAAATACTTCTAAACTTTCTTGAAGTCCTTTTTGAGAAATAATTTTAAGATTATCCTTACTAGTATGATACTCGGGATAAGTTTTTGATCTTGAAAAACTGCAGACAGGTAAATTTACTAATGGTGAACAATATTGTCTCTCATCACTTCCCCTTTGTAAAAATGAGTATTTTTTAACTTTATTTTTTCCTAATAATGCAGACTCTAATGAGTCATCTGCTAAACTATTTGCACTAGGAGTATTTGTAATTGAGTAAGCTCTACGGTCACCGACACATGTTAAATTATATCCAGCTATAACATTCTTTTTTAATTCATTTTTGAATTTTGAAATGTAGGCAATTGAACCAATTGTTTCGGGTAATAATACAAATCTGTAAGAATAGTAGGAATTAGGATAATTTTTTTTTACGTACAGTAAGATCGCATTAAGTAAAACTGGTCCAGATAGTTCATTATTGGCCATTGATGGATGGCAAACATACGAGCTAAAAAAAATCTCTTTTTTAGTTTTGCCTTTAATTTTTGAATGCATTAATTCTAACGATCCTTTTTTTAATGAGCTTTTTATAAGCGCCCTATATTTTCCTTTAGGCAACCTATTAAAATCTTTTTGTGACATGCAAAATCCCCATCTTTTCTTATAATAGCTTGTCACAAAGGGGATTGCTTCGGGTTGATTTTTTTGTGTATGAATATTTTTTAACAACTCAGATTTATTTAATCTTTTATCAATTGGTATTGAGTAACCCAATACATGAAGATTGTTTTTTTTAAATTCAGCAAATTTTTTGCCACTTTCATGTTCTATGAAGGCATCGCTTATATTCCACTCATCAGGTATTACCCAATCAAAAACTTTTTTACCACTTGAAAATTTTATTATATTGAATGAAGGGTTTAATTTTTTAAAATACCTTAGCGTTTTTTTGGTCCCTTCTCCTGTAAGAGATCTACACAATGGAAATAGATCTTTTGCCCATTTCATCATATTAGGTATTTTGTGATTTTTGCTCATGTTCAATTAATGAACATAGTATATACATAATTTTTAGTGTAAAGTTAATTATAAAAATATTAAAAAATATATAAAATTTAAGTAAATTATTGTATCCCCTCTATATATATTTATGAGCAAAGAATACTTCACATCTTTACAAAAACAGGAAATTTATTCAAAAAAAAACCAGCTTTTTCTAAAAAAACGAGTTTTGAGTACCTTTTTAAATTTAATAGAGGTTTTTTTTAATAAAAAATTAGAAAAAGATCAGTTCATTTTAGATCTAGGTTCTGCAGATGGTACTTTTGTTGATGTTGCAAAAAGTTCAGGGTTCAGAGCCTTGGGTTTAGATATAAATCAATTAAATCTAGAAACTGATAAGATTTCTCTTAAAAATAATTCTTGTGACTTAATTACAGCTAATTCTTTAATAGAGCACATTTCAAACCCAGAAAATTTTTTGCAAGAATGTAAAAGGACTCTAAAAGATAATGGTATTTTAATAATTGTTACTCCCGATTGGAGTCTAAATGTAAAAAACTTTTATGACGATCCTACACATATTAGGCCTTATACTAAAAAATCTCTTTCCTTTCTTCTTAAAAGTCATGGTTTTAAAAACGTTCAGGTTGTTCCTTGGCTTGTTTGTAAACCTAAATGGATGTGGAAAATCCCACTCAATTTTCTCTTAGCTAGATTAATACCATTTAGAGGAGATGCAGGTAAATACGTGCCAGGTTTTCTCAAAGGAAAATCAAAAACTTTGTTAGCAATTTGTTCAAAAAATTAAATCTTATGAAAAAACCATTATTGATCACAGAAATTTCAGGAAACCATAATGGAAATAAAAAATTATTTTTAGAACACATAAGAGAAGCTGCTAAAAATGGGGCCGATATTATAAAAATTCAAACTTATGAACCAAAAGATATTACATTAAAAGTATTTGATGAAAGATTTAGAATCAAAAAAGGTACCTGGAAAAATCAGTATCTTTGGAATTTATATAAAAAAGCTCACACACCATTTAGCTGGCACAAGGAAGCTTTTGATTTAGCAAAGAAGTTAAAGGTGCAAATTTTTAGTAGTCCTTTTAGTAAAAGAGCAGTCGACCTATTAGAAAACTTAAATGTAAAGATGTATAAGATCGCCTCATTTGAAATTACAGATCTTGAGTTGATAGATTACATAGCCAAGAAAAAAAAATTAATAGTTTTATCTACTGGAATGGCATCCTTAAATGAAATTAAAAGAGCTATTAAATGTATTAATAAATATCACAATAAAATTATAATACTTTATTGTGTTTCTGGATACCCTTCTAAAGAAGAAGATATTAACCTAGCCACATTAAATTTATTCAAAAAAGAATTTAAAAATTATCAAATTGGTCTCTCAGATCATACTAACGATGTTTATACATCTTTAGCTGCTACTACTTTTGGAATCTCCTTGATAGAAAAACATTTTATAATATCTAAAAAAATTAGTTCTCCTGATATAAAATTTTCTATTGATAAACAGCAATTAAAATTTTTAAAAAATGGAATAAATAAAATTTTTATATCAATAGGAAAAGGGGCCATCGGCAAAAAAAAGGTAGAAAGAGATTCGATGATGTTCAGAAGATCTATCTTTGCTATCAAGAACATAAAAAAAGGAGAAAAATTTACTGAACAAAATATTGGCTGTTTTAGACCTAAAAAAGGTTTAGGTGCAGAAAATTTTACAAAAGTATTAGGAAAAAAATCAAAAAAATTTTACAAAAAAAATTCATCGATTTTTAGTTTTTGACGACTAAGATTTTCAATAAACAAATAGTCTTTTTTACTGTCAGTAAAAGCTCGAACAGCATATCTTGGCTAAAAATAAAATGGCTCCATGTACATATTAAAACTACTATTTATTAAGTAAGTAATGCCTGAAATCTTAGAATATGCATCTAAAATATTAAATAATTTTTATGTGGTGTGTAATGAAGAATTTATATTTTTCTCTTTAGATGTTTTTGAGGCAAATTTTTTACTTGGTGGATATTTAATTTCATCAAAAGCAATTCCAGGTATTTTTTTTAAATTTTCGTAATTAAATTGTTTTTTATTCATTAAAAGTTCTACTAATTCTGATAAAGTATTTTCTCCTTCTCCTATTGCACAAACGTCTATATTTTTATCATCAAGAACTTCTTGATAGCTTGTAGTAGGATGTGGCCCACCTACCACGATTGGTTTATTGTAGCTTTCTCTGATTTTTGAAATGGCCTCGTGAAAAAAATCTTTATGAAAAGTCATTGCGCTCACACCAATCATATCTGGATTAAAATCATTAATTATTTTTTTTAATTCCTTATAACTATCAAAGTCAACTCTTGATTTTATTATTAAACCTCTAATATTTTCTTGGAATTTTCTATTTAAAAAACTTTGCAAAGCAATTAAACCAAGTGGTGGTTCTAGTACATCATATTCACTTACATTTCTATCACTAGTAAAATGTGTTGAAATATTAATTAATAATATTCTAAATGCATTCTCCTTTACAATTTTTGTAGGAAATTTAGATTTTATCTTATTATCTACATCCACTATTTCTACTTCATTTTCTTTTAGACAATCAACTTTTAGTTCATTTTGTTTAATTCCAGCAATTTTAATTACGTCTTTAATTCCATTAATCTTTCTTGGAAAATAACTAGCATATCTCTGGTTTAGCTCACTTTCTGTAAAATGTTTCATTTGAATTGGCAAAACTTTTAACAATCTCTCTTTGTTAAGAACATACTCTTTTAAAAACTTTAATTTATATTTTTCCGTAAATTCTTTTCTAAATGGTAAAGTAGGAGTCACTTCATGATAGGACTTATCAATTGACTCATTAATTACTTTTCTTGGCACTCCATGGTTTAAAGCAAATTTTTCTAAATCTGTTCCTGGAAAAATTCTCACAATATGCGTGTAGGGAAAATGAACCCACTTTAAAGATAATATAAAATTAAGTGTCATCATAGCTTCTTCCTCTGTTTCAGTAGGAAAACCATGCATAGTATTTAAAGTCGTCACTGCTTCAGGATAATTTTTACAAATATACTCTAAATTTTCCCTAAATTTTTGGATATCAAGATTTTTTCTCATCACTTTTTGCATTCTAGGAGATGCAGATTCTAAAGAAACGTTTACACCCACGCTTCCTCCTTCCATCATAGCATCGATTGAATCCTTGTCGAGTAAATCTCCTTTTAATGCTGTAGGGAAAAAAAATTTTAAATTTAAATTGTCTCTACTAACTCTTCTAAAAAATTCTATAAAATCTTTCTTTTTTACATTAAAAATATCATCTATAAACTCAACTCTTTTTACTCCCATATCAGCAATCATTTTTACTTCATCATAAATGACGTCTACTGATTTTCTAAAATGATGAAGAGTGGTTTTATAAACATCGCAGTAAAAACATCGATACGGGCAACCACGAGTTGCTTGTATTGCCATTGAATTTGTTACACCTGCATGCCCAATCAAATGATTATACTTCTTATAGTCAACCAATGACCTGTCAAATACTGGAAGTGTGTCTAAATTATTTATTTGTTTTCTTGTATCTGTAATGTGAATTTTTTTCATTAATCTAAAAAGCTTATACCAGATAAAAAGGTGATTTTAACACATAAAATTGCTTTAAATATAAAGGGAAATTGACAATATTTAGAATTTCAACTAATAAAATACTGCTGAAACGCATGGTGGGAAATCAATGTGGAATTCATTGGCTGTACCTGCAACCGTAAAGTCGGAGCGCCACCCAGTAAAGTCCGCTGTTGAATGAAGTCCAGGAAAAGGCTAGTTCTACAATGAAAAATTAGCATCGGCATTATTAGTAACTTAAAGCTAAATGCTTTATTTAATAAGTGGAGCTGAAATGCTGAGAATATTTTTTATTTTTTTTCTATTAATATTTTCATCAACTAAAGTATTAAGTTTAGAGAAATGTGAATGGAGAAATATTAAGGGAAAGCCTTGTTTAATTATTACAAAAACTCCTAATTCATCGTCTTATGGTGAAAAAAATATAAATAAAATAAGTATCACAAAACAAGATATAAATAACTCTGGCGCGTTAGATATAAATGATGTTTTAGAAATGGTTAATGGTCTTGATGTGTTTCAATCAGGAGAAAAAGGGCAACAAACTTCTATTTTCACGAGAGGCTCTGAGTCAAATCATACTCTAGTTCTTTTAAATGGTATTGCTATAAACGACCAATCCGTAACCGATGGGTTACACGACTTTGGCCAAGATTTTATTTCATCTTTGCAACAGATAGATGTTTATAAAGGTTCAAGTGGAGCGCATTTTGGACCTAATGCAATTGCAGGTGCTATAAATTTAATTACAGATATTGATTATAATAATAGCTACTCAATAGGGGGTACTGATAAAGAGAATTTTAATTTAAATTATAATTCAACAAAAATTACTAATAATGATTGGCATTTAAATGTTAAAGGATCCGTAAATAACAATGAAACAAAAAGTGCAATAGCAAATGGTAAAGAGAAAGACGGTTCTAAAAATTACCAAATAAACCTAAATGGAGCTAAGTGGTTAAATGAAAATTTAAAATTTAAATCAACTCTGTATGGCAGGAAAACTAAAGCAGATTATGATGGCAGCGCTACGGATGAAACAGGATACGTTTCTGATAATAAAATGTACTCTATACAAACAGTTTTGGGTCATAAAACAAAAAATTCAGAAAGTAACTTAAAAGCTCATTATCATAAATATGATAGAGATTATGCGAATAGCGGCTACTTGGATGAATATTATAGTGAAGCCTTAGTTGTACGAGGGGAGAGAAGCTTTAAAAAAAATTCATCTATCTCTTTTGGTTATGGCGGTGAATATAAATATGATTGGGGAAATTTTGAAAATAGAGGAAGCTATAATGCATCTACAAAAGGTCATATGAAAAATATTGGTATGTTTTCAAATTTTGATTATAAATTAAATGAAAAACAAGTCTTATCTTTAATTTTAAGAGCAGATAATCATAGCACTACAGATTTTAACGAAACTTATAAAATAAATTTTTCACAACAATTAGGAAAATTAAATTTGAACACTTTACATTCAACAGGATTAAGGAATCCAACGCTTTACGAACTTTATGGAACAGATAATTATGGCATTAAAGGAAATACAAGTATTGATCCTGAAAAGAGTAAGACAAACGAATTATCTTTAAATTACGACCTTGGCAAAAATATTAATTTTAAATCAACTGCTTATGAAACTACAATATTTGATAGAATAGAAAGTAATGCAGCTTATAGTAAACATGAGAATATGAAATCTGATATTAATCAAAGAGGTTTAGAAAACGCACTTTCATTAAATTATAACAATCAAACTATTTCTTTGTTTAATAACTTTTCAAAAAGTAGAAAAGATAATGGCCAAGCACAAAACCGAAGACCTGATCTTACTTACGGAGCGAACTACTCTACAATCATTAAAAATAGTCCAATAGGTGAATTTAAGATGAACATGAACTACAAATATACTGGTACTTACACGGATTGGGATGGGAAAAAAAATTCGAAACAGAAAAGTGTAGATTTAATAAATTTATCAATAAATAAAAAAATATTTGAAAATACTATATCTTTAGATATTAAAAATTTATTAGACAGAAACTATGAAAAGCCTGCCACTTATGGTCGAGATGGGAGAAGAGTTAGTTTTTATTTAAAAAAAACTTACTAGTTTTTTTAATTTAAACTGTTAGTATAATTAAATGAAATATATAAAAGTTTCATTAGGAATTTTTTTAGTATTAGCTTTTTCTCGTCTAATACCTCACCCACCCAACTTTACAAGTTTAATAGCATTAAGTTTTTATGTTCCAGTTCTGTTAGGTTTGAGATTTATTCCTGCATTGTTAATAGCATTCGTATTAACAGATTTTATAATAGGATACCACTCAGGAACTCATTGGACTTGGGGGAGTGTTTTAGTAATTGGCCTGATTTCTCAGTATTTTTCCAAAAATATAAATTTAAGGTTAATTGGATCTTTAACAGGAGCCTTTGTTTTTTTTCTGATTACAAATTTTGGTGTTTGGTTGTCAGGAATGTACGGTTTGACTGTTACAGGATTTATTGAATGTTACACGCTTGCCGTACCGTTTTTCACTTACAGCGTTATCTCCACAATTTTATTTTCAACTATAATTGAAATTTTATATAAAATTTATAAATTGAAATTTATTAAAGCTTAGCACTAGAAAAATCTGACAAACTAAACATTTTATTTTCTAAAGCTTAAAGTAGAATTCCCTTTTAGTTTTAGATTTACAATTTCATTTTCATCTAAATTATTGATATTTTCAAAAACTTCCTCAAAAAATTCAAAATATTTTTTTAAAATTTTGTCTGAATGTGAAATACTTGAATAAACTATATTATTTGCTAAAAAACCTTTTTTTAACATTTCTTGAGTTATGAAATTTTTAAAAAATTCATGATTATGACTTTTAAATTGAAAATTACATAATGATGGGATGCCTTGAACTTTAACGATAATCTTATTTTTTTTTGCAATTCTATTCCAAAAATTCATAATTTTTTTTCCGTTTTCGGTAATTTTTTTCCATGACTGAGTTTTCTCCATTATTTCGAGAGTTTTTAAAGCTGCTACTGGACCTGCTCTCTCTGTCCAAAAAGTTGAGCTTATAAATGTTTTTTCTTTCATATTCATTAAATCTTTTTTTCCCACAACGGCAGTAATTGGATAACCGTTGCCAAGAGCTTTTCCAAATATCGCAATATCAGGAGTTACTTTATATTTTTTGTAAATTCCTCCAAAAGTTTCTCTAAATCCTGTTGTGCATTCATCAAAAATCAAAACTATATTATTTTTTGT
>MDTA01211503.1_pt1 | contig 16646 bp, 20 predicted proteins | sample 811151 | NCBI WGS metagenome assembly MDTA01 (sample SAMN05326648, study PRJNA326480) | marine metagenome | isolation source: seawater | place: Indian Ocean: South | collected 2010 | reverse complement strand
TAAAAACTGCGCGCGGGACGTGATGCGTCCATGTGCTACTACCAAGCGACGAGGATGTCTCACGTCCCGCGCACCTCTCATTCATGCGTTCGGGCTCGCCGGAGCCGCGGCGGAGGTTGGCTATGAAGATATACCCACACTCTCAGTTTGCGCCTCGCCACGGCTTGACCGTGGCGCCCAGTCATATCCCACATGCCAAAAAATGGACCCCACGCTTAAAGCGTGGGGAGTCGGAGATGGAGGCTTGGAAACACAGTCAAACTTCGCCGCCTCACGCCGCCAACGGCTCGATCAGATGCGGGCCGTCATGGCGCGGCGAGTTGACGTCGGTGGAGACGGGATGCGCCGCCCAGAAGCCTTCGGGCGCCGGCGCGATGAGGCCTTCGAGGCTCGCCATGTCGCGCTCATCCGCCTCGAGCCAGAGCTTGTAGGATTGCGGCGCGATGACTACCGGCTCGCGGCTGTGAATGTTCATCATGTCCGGGCCCGCCGCCGCGGTGAGGATCGCCAGCGTGTCGATCTCGCCGCCGTCCGGGTCCACCGCCGTCTCCCAGATGCCAGCGAGGCCAATAAGCCCGCCTTTGCGTTTGTGGACGGCGTAAGGCTGTTTCGCTTTCGCCGGCCGCGCCTGCCATTCGTAAAACCCGTCAGCGGGCACGAGGCATCGCCGGCGGCGGAAGGCGTTTTTGAAACTCGCTTTTTCCAGCACGGTTTCGGCGCGCGCATTAATGAGCGGGCGCTTGGCGAGATTGGCGAGAAACTCGCCCTTCGCCCAGGACGGGACGAACCCCCAGCGCATCAGCGCATATTCGCGCGCATGACGCACGCTCATGCGGATCGCCGCCACGGGCTGCGTCGGGGCGATGTTGTAGCGCGGCGGAAAATTGTCGCGCACGGGCGCGCCGAAATGCTTGGCGACTTCCGCCGGCGTCGAATTGAGATAGAACCGTCCGCACATGACCAAAAACAGTAGAAGAAAAAGATGACGGGCCGGGAAAATATTTTCACCAGCGCAATTATCAGTGTCGGGGCTGTCGTGTTTCGCGGCGAGGAGGTCCTCGTTATCCGGCGCGGACGCGAGCCCTTGAAAGGCCAGTGGTCGATCCCCGGCGGCAAGGTCGATTATGGCGAGCGGCTTCACGACGCCGTCGCCCGCGAAGTGCGCGAGGAAACCGGGGTCGAGATCAGGGTCTTGGGACTGCTCGACGTGTTCGAGAGCCTTCCCGAGGCCGAAGGCGCGCCCCATTATGTCATGGTCGATTTTGTGGCCGAATGGGTCTCCGGCGAGCCGCGCCCGGACGATGACGCCGATGCGGCGGAATTCGTGCCTTTCGCCGAGGCCGAGGCCCGGATCGCCTGGGATACGACCCGCCGCGCCATGGACCGGGCCGCCGAGTGGCGCGCCGGGGCTCTCAGAAGGCCATAATCCGGCTATACTCTTGCGCAAACAGGAGCGCCATGTTGGTTCGACGTTTTATCTTTCTCGCCCTCGCGGCCCTGACGCTTGGCGGCATTTCCGCCGCCACGGCGCAGGATCTCGAAACCTATCGCCAGCGCCAGGCGGATCTTGAGACCCTCGCCGGGCTGTTCGGCGAACTCCACCATCTGCGCCGCACCTGCGATCCGCGCTTCGAGGCGGACACATGGCGCGACCGCATGAAAAAACTGATCGAGCTGGAAGAACCGCAGGAGACGGAACAGCAGGCGCTCGTCCAGGCGTTCAATACCGGCTATCGCGACGCCCAGCGCCGCTATCCGCGCTGCGACCGGCGCGCGCGCGATTACGCCGCCTCCCGCGCGGCGCAGGGCGAACCTGTCATCGCCCGCCTCACCGCCCCGCTGCACGCCGAAGAAGAGGAGGAGACCCTCGCCCCGTCGCCCTATGTGATAACGCCGGAGACGGAATAGCCGGACTCCGGCGCCTGCTCCGTCGATTCACTCAGTATGCGGAATAAACTTCCAGTGGAGGCTTTTTCCAGCCAGAAAAGGCGTCAGGTTTGCGTCATCGGGGCCCACATGATCGGGAACCACAACCTCCTGTCGTTCCAGCACAACCTGCCCTTCATTCAGCGGAAGGCCGTAAAAACGAGGCCCGTGTTCCGAGGCGAACGCCTCGAACGTGTCGAGGGCGCCTTCCTCTTCAAAGACCGCAGCGTAGCTTTCGAGCGCGAAAGGCGCGTTGAAAATGCCGGCGCAGCCGCAGGCGGATTCCTTTGCAGACCTTGCATGCGGCGCCGTATCGGTGCCGAGGAAAAATTTCGGCGACCCGGAGGTCGCGGCCCGGCGCAAGGCAAGCCTGTGTTTCTCGCGTTTCGCAACCGGGAGACAGTATTGATGCGGACGAATGCCGCCTTCGAAGATGGCGTTGCGGTTGATATGCAAATGATGCGGCGTGATTGTCGCCGCGACATTGGCGCCCGCCGCGTGAACGAAATCGACAGCCTCCGACGTCGTAATGTGTTCGAACACGACTTTGAGGTCAGGGAAATCGGCGATCACTTTCGACAAGACACGGTCGATAAACACCGCCTCCCGGTCGAAAATGTCGATATCGCTGTCGGTGACTTCGCCATGCACCAGAAGCGGCATGCCGATACGCTGCATGACGTCAAGCACCGGATAAATGTTCTGAATGTCAGTGACGCCGTAACTGGAATTGGTCGTGGCATTCGCCGGGTAAAGCTTGCAGGCCGTGAACACGCCGGAGGCGTGACCGCGCTCAACCTCTCCCGGATCGAGCGTGTCCGTCAGATAGCAGGTCATCAGCGGCGTAAAGTCGGTCCCCTTGCCCGCCGCCGCGAGAATGCGCTGGCGATAGGCGCCGGCCGCTTCCGCCGTGGTCACCGGCGGCGCGAGATTGGGCATGATGATCGCCCGGGAGAACTGGCGCGCGGTATAGGCAACCACTGCTTCCAGCATGGCGCCGTCGCGCAAATGCACATGCCAGTCGTCGGGCCGGCGTATGACGAGGCGCTCTGTCATGATGGTCTTTTCGCCGCCTGTTTCACTCAATGCGCGCCTTGTAAGCCGGAGGGCGCGGAACGCACAAGAGGCGCTTTGACTATTCCCGAAAGAGCATTACATCCGCGGCCATGACCGAACCCCGCCTGTTCCCCGATCGCGCCGTCATCCGCCTTTCCGGCGAGGACCGCTCTTCGTTCCTGCAGGGGATTGTCACCAGCGATCTCACTCAGTTGAACGCCGCCCCCGCCCTTTTCGCCGCGCTGCTGACGCCGCAGGGCAAGATCCTGTTCGATTTCTTTATCGTGAAAGAAGACGACGCCCTCCTGATCGATTGCCGCAAAGAGGCCGCCGACGCGCTGATGAAGCGCCTCACCCTTTATAAACTTCGGGCGAAGGTCGGTCTTGAAATCGCCGAGGATAAACAAGTGATCATTAGCGATTCCGAAATCGCCGGCGGGTTCGCCGATCCGCGGCATGACAAACTCGGCTGGCGGGCGATCATTAGCGATGGCGGCTATTCAACCGACACTGAATATAACGCACGCCGCATCGCGCTTGGCGTTGCCGAATTTGGCGAAGACTTCAGCAGCGACGAGATGTTCCTGACGGATGTCAACTATGACGTTCTGAATGGCGTCAATTATAAAAAGGGATGCTTCATCGGTCAGGAGGTCTCGAGCCGCATGAAACGCAAAGGCGACGCCCGACGTCGTTCTATCCTTGCAACATTCGATGGCCCGGCGCCGGATAAAGGCGCGCCCGTCACCGCGGGCGGATCGACGCTTGGCGAAATCATGAGCAGCGCGGACGGTCGCGCCATTGCACTCATCCGCATGGACCGGTGGGAAAAAGCGCAGTCGGACAGCGCGGCTGTCGAATGCGCCGGCAAGGCCCTGCACTTGCAGATTCCGGATTATTTGAAGACGGAGTAACGAACCTGCAACTGGAACCACCGCGCCCCCGGTCTGTTCGCCTTTCAGACGCCGCTTTAGGCGCCGCCAAAGGGGAATATTATGAAATACGCTTTGTTGATCGCAGCGAGTTCGGCGCTCTCCATTTCCTGCGCCCGCGATGAACCGGTGGAAAATGAACCGAAACCCGGTGAAATTGTGGAGGAAAGCGCGGAAGACATTGAAGAAGGCGCCGCCCGTGTCGGGGAAGAAATTTCCGCCGCCGCCGGCGAGGCTGCGGATGCGACGGGCGATTTCATTGAGAATGAACTGTCTCAAGCGAATGCGCGCGGCTTCACTGTCAGAAATGTCATCGGCGAGTCCGTGCGAGGTCAGGATGAGTTGGCGATTGCGGTCATCGACGATTTATTGTTCAGCCCGGACGGCATGTTGCGGGCGGTTGTTCTGAAAGACGGCTCATTCTTGGGCCTCGGCGGCGAACCCGCGACGGTCAGCGCCGACCGTTTCGCCTTCGCTATCCATGGCGATGGCGATGTCGCGGTGACCGTTGAAATGACCGATGGCGAACTCAAGCAAATGACTGAGTCCCTCGCCTATGAACCCTCGACGGGATTGATGGAAAATCCGGGCAATCTGATGAGCATGTCGGAGCTTACAGGCGCGCCCGTGGTCAACGAAAACGGCGACAAGATCGCCGATATGTTCGACATCATTCTTGCGCCTCCGGGCCGCTTCGATGCGGCCATATTGTCCGTGGGTGGTCTCGGCGCAGTCGGCAACCGGCTTGTCTCGCTCGATATGTCGTCCCTCGCGATCGAAAATGACAACAGCGCGATCCTAGTTCTGTCGGCGCCGGACTTCGACGCCATGCCCACATTCGAATATTGATTTCCGCTCCCCGACAGGCTTACGTCACGGAAAACAATCACGAGGTTTTCCGTGACCAAACCCGACGGCGCAAAAGCGCCCTGCCTTTGGGCGCCGCTCGACGACGAGATTTATCGCAATTACCACGATGCGGAATGGGGCGTTCCGGAATATGACGACCGGGCGCTTTTCGAAAAACTCATCCTCGACGGCTTTCAGGCGGGGCTCTCCTGGCGAACGATCCTCTACAAGCGCGACAATTTCCGCAAAGCCTTTGACGGCTTCAATCCGGAAAAAATAGCGCGCTACACCCCGAAAAAAATCGAGCGGTTAATGCAGGACAAAGGCATCATCCGTTCTGAGACCAAGATCAATGCGGCGATCGGCAATGCGCGCGCCTATATCAACATCATGGAAAGCGGGCCGGAGGGCTTTTCGGGCTTTTTATGGGATTTCGTCGGCGGCGAACCCATCGTCAACAAGGTGAAACACTACCGCGAGCACCAGGTCAAAAGTCCTGAAAGCGAGGCCATGGCGAAAGAGCTGAAACGCCGGGGCTTCAAATTTTGCGGGCCCGTTATCGTCTACGCCTTCATGCAGGCCGTAGGCATGGTCAACGATCATGAGGACCATTGCCCGCGCAAGGCCGCCGTCCAGAAACTGGCGCGCAAGCCGGCCAGAGGATAGACCGGTTGCGCCGTCCGCCCGATGGGCGCAAATTGCCGCCAAAACAATGTTTAAAGGAACGCCCGCCATGTCGCAGGATCTCGCCGATGTGCGCATCGTCGCCACCGGCCTCTACACCCCGCCCCACTCCATCTCGAACGACGAACTGGTGGCGGCCTTCAATGCTTATGTAGAGGACTTCAACAGCAAGAATGCGGCCGCGATTGCTGCGGGCGATATGGAACCGCTGCATCCCTCCTCTTCCGAATTCATCGAAAAGGCGTCAGGCATCAAGGCGCGTTACGTCATCGAGAAGGACGGCATTCTCGACATCGCCCGCATGGCTCCGAAAGTGGCGCCCCGCGCCAATGAAGAACTTTCGATTCTTGCTGAAATGGCGGTCGCCGCAGCACGCGAGGCCATGCGGTCGGCAGACCTCAAAGCCGCCGACATTGACGGCGTCATTTGCGCCGCCTCCAACATGCAGCGCGCCTATCCGGCCATCGCTGTTGAAATCCAGAACGCGCTCGGCATTGACGGCTTCGCTTTCGATATGAACGTCGCTTGCGCCTCCGCCGCCTTCGGCATCGAGACCGGCCTCGGCCTCATTCGCGCCGGCGCGCGTCGCATTCTCATGGTCAATCCAGAAATCTGTTCGGCGCATCTGAATTTCCGCAACCGCGACTGTCATTTCATCTTCGGCGACGTAGCGACAGCAGTAATCCTGGAGCGCAATGACGGCGCGCCCGCAAGCGAGGCGTGGGATATTCTCGGCACGCGTCTTAAAACAAAATTCTCCAACAACATCCGAAACAATTTCGGCTTCCTCAATCATTGCGAACGCGAGACCGGCGCCGCCGCCGACCCGCAAACCGATCCTTCGACGGACAAGCTTTTCATGCAGGAAGGCCGCAAGGTCTTCAAAGAAGTCGTTCCCATGGTCAGCGAACTGATTTCCGGCCATCTCGGCGATACCGGCGTCGCGCCCGAAGACGTCAAACGCTTCTGGCTGCATCAGGCGAACCTTTCCATGAATGAGTTTATCGCCCGAAAGGTCCTTGGCCGGGACGCCACGCGCGAGGAAGCGCCGGTGATCCTCGATGACTACGCCAATACGTCGTCGGCAGGCTCCATCATCGCCTTTCACAAATACAAGGACGATTTCAAACCCGGCGAGGTCGGCGTCATCTGCGGCTTCGGCGCCGGATATTCGGCCGGTTCCGTGATCGTCCGCAAAACTGCTTAATGGCGCCTTCACTATTCGGACGGCAATGTTAAGAACGCCGGGCATCCAGCAAAACGCGGGCAAAGACAAACCATGACCAACTATCTGCATAAGGGTGATCTGCCGGAGGGGCTCGATCTCGGACCCGTCGTCGCCGTCGACTCAGAGACCATGGGGCTGATCCCCCACCGCGATCCCCTTTGCGTGGTTCAGCTTTCCGCAGGCGATGGGAACGCCCATCTCGTCCAGCTAGACCGGAAGACCTATGAGGCCCCTCGCCTCAAGGCTCTGCTGGCGAACACACAGATCCTGAAGATTTTCCATTTCGCCCGCTTCGACGTCGCCGCCTTCAAGCACTGGCTCGATGTTGAAACCGCGCCCGTGTATTGCACGAAAATCGCCTCGAAGCTGTGTCGCACCTATACGGACCGGCATGGGCTGAAAGACGTGACGCGCGAGCTGCTGGGCGTCGATATGTCAAAGCAACAGCAATCCTCGGACTGGGGCGCTGAAGAGCTGTCAGAGGCCCAGGTCGAGTATGCGGCGTCGGATGTCCTCCATCTCCATGCCTTGAGGGAAAAACTGGACGCCATGCTGGCCCGGGAGGGGCGCGCCGACCTTGCCGCCGCCTGCTTCGATTTCCTCCCCGCCCGGGCGTCGCTAGACCTCGCTGGCTGGCCCGAAGTCGATATTTTCGCTCATTCCTGAGATTTCCACCCGAAAGCCCCGGTTTTTAGAGGGAAATTCGCGCCTCTTGCTTCCCTCTCGCGCCCGCGCGACTATATGAAGGTTAAGCGGACGGCCATGCGGACCGCCTAGCGAAGTTATTGGAATTCATGGGAAATCGCGCGAGGATATGACGACGCTCGTCACAGATGAGAAGAAGCCGCCGGAGCCGACACAGCTTGCGGCGCGGCGGCGCGTTCTCGACAGCCTTCCCTCGCAAGCCCGCACCACCGGCGACAAGGCCGCTGCGCGCTCGCGCCTCGTCCGCCGCCTGCGCATCGCCCTGCCGATTTTGGCGATCGTTCTCGTTGGCGCATTTCTCTTCAACACCAACTCCAACGATGTCGATGACGCATTCCTTGACGATTTCAAAGACATCGACGCGTCAGCGGAAGAATTGAGCATGGCGAGCCCGCGCTTCGCCGGCATCGACAACAAGGGCAAACCGTTTGAAATTACGGCGGCGGCGGCGCGACAGAACACCAGCATGAAGGATGTCGTCACGCTGGACCGCCCGCATGCAGTTCAAGGTGAAGAGAACGGGTCTACTGTTGTGAGCGCAGACAAAGGCGTTTACCGCTCTGACAATAATATTCTTGAGTTGGAAGACGAGGTGACGCTGCAGCATGAAGTGGGATCGGATATCTATATCTTCCGCTCGCCGTCCGCGACAGTCTCCATCAAAGAAGAAATCGTCACAAGCGATACGGGCGTCGGCGGAGAAGGTCCGGACGGGCGGGAACTCACCGCTGAACGCATGAAAGCCTATAATGCTGACGGACGCGTCGTTTTTGAGGGCAATGTGCATATGCGCATCTATCCGAAAAAGGCCGACGCCACGGATGACAATGCAGAAGCCAGCGGCAAACCAGCGCTGAAAGACGTGGATATCGAGAACCCGCAATGATGCACAAAACCTGTTTCGCCCTCGCCGCTTTTCTTTTCAGCGCCACCGCGCCTGCGTCGGCCCAGTTGATTTCCGCGCAAGACAGCGACGAGCCTATCGACATCACGGGCGACACCGCCGAGTTCCAAGACAATCTCGCCGTCTGGACCGGCAATGTCCGCGTCGTGCAAGGACCTGCCATTTTGACATCGGAACGCCTCGAAGCAGTGCTGACTGATGAAGGCGATTTTGAGACCATCACCGCCATCGGCTCGGTCCGCTACTCCAATGGAGAGGAAGCCATCACCGGTGAACGGGCTGTATTCGATAATGCCGCCCGAACCATTGTCATGACGGACGATGTGATCGTCACGCAGGGCAAACAGGTGATGTCCGCCGGCAAGATCACCTACTGGGTCGATACCGGTAAGGTTTTGTTTACCCCTGAAGCCGGAAAACGCATTCGCGGCCTGTTTTTCACCAAGAAAGACGAGGAACAATCGTAAAGGGGCGTTAAGCTTCTGACGGGCCTTCACCGAACTTTAAAGAGAGACGCGCTTAATGAGCGACCAAATGGAACCGACCAACGACACCTCCCCGGCGGAAGCCCCGCAGCCTCAAAAGCTCAAGCCCAAAGTTATTGAGGGCGGCGGCGCGCTGGCGGCTGAGAATCTGGGCAAGTCTTTCAAGCGCCGCCCTGTGGTGCGCGGCGTCTCCATGTCGGTCAAGCGCGGTGAAGTGGTAGGCCTGCTGGGCCCCAACGGCGCGGGTAAAACCACCTGCTTTTACATGATTACGGGCCTGATCCCGGCCGACCGCGGCCGCATCATGATCGACGGTCATGACGTCACCAATTTGCCCATGTATCAGCGCGCGCGTCTCGGCGTCGGATATCTGCCACAAGAAGCCTCGATTTTCCGGGGCATGACCGTTGAACAAAATCTGCGCGCCGTGGTCGAACTCGTCGAACGCAATAAGGACAAACAGCAGGCGATCATCGACGATCTCCTCAATGAGTTTCATATCACCCATATCCGCAACGCGCCCGCGATCGCCCTTTCCGGCGGCGAACGGCGCCGGGTCGAAATCGCCCGGGCTCTGGCGACGGCGCCGTCCTTCATGCTCCTGGACGAACCGTTTGCGGGCATCGACCCGCTGGCTATCGCGGAAATCCGCGAGCTCGTGGCTCATCTCAAAGACCGCGGTCTTGGCGTTCTCATCACGGACCACAATGTCCGGGAGACGCTCGACATCATCGACCGCGCCTACATCATTCACGAAGGCGAAGTGCTTCTGGAAGGCGCGCCTGGGGAAATCGTCGGCGACAAGGATGTTCGCCGCGTTTACCTGGGCGACCGCTTCCAGATGTAAGGAAAGGCATGGGGCATTGTGGCGTTAGCTCCGAGACTCGAATTCAGGCAATCACAGCAACTGGTGATGACGCCGCAATTGCAGCAGGCGATCAAGCTGCTGCAATTGTCCAATCTTGAGCTTGCTGATTATGTCGGCGAACAGCTCGAACAAAACCCTTTCCTCGAACGCGACGAATCTCCCGTAGACGGCCCCGCTGAGCGCCGCGGCGAAAAAACCGCCGAAGCGGAGCCTGCGACAAAAACCGGCGAAGCGGACAGCACCGACACCAAGGAAGCGCGCGAGTCGCTTGACGTCGAATATGACGACATTGACCCCAACAGCTCGGGCAGCGACGCCGCTTACGGCGATTATCGCCCCAATGACTGGGCGTCGGCGCCGTCCGGACGCAGCTTCGACGGCGAGGATCAGGAATTCGGCGCCAATCTCAAAAAAGAAATTTCGCTGGCCGACCATCTGACCGAGCAGCTGCATCTGGCGACGCGCGAGCCCATGGAATTGTTCATTGGCGCTTACATCATCGATATGATCGACGAGGCCGGGTATCTGCGCGAAGACCTGCCGACCGTTGCGGAACGCCTCGGCGCGGAACTGGCCGACGTTGAAAAGACCCACGCCATGATTACGGCTTTCGATCCGTCGGGCGTCGGCGCGCGCGATTTGAAGGAATGTCTGAAACTCCAGTTGATCGACGCCAATCGCTACGATCCTTCTATGCAGGCGTTTGTCGAGAACATCGAGCTGCTCGCCAAAGGCGACCTTAAAGGCCTCGTGAAAGCCACCAATTCGGACGAAGAGGACGTTCGCGACATGATCGCCGAAGTGCGTGGCCTGACCCCAAAGCCCGGTTACGCCTATGGCGGCGGCGTGGTGCAGGCGATTGCGCCCGACGTCTTTGTGACCAAGTCTCAGGATGGGGGGTGGAAGGTTGAACTCAACAGCGAAACCCTGCCGCGCATTCTCGTCAACCAACGTTATTATGCGGAGATTTCATCGGTGAACGGCGCCGATGAAAAGGACAAGTCCTATATTGCCGAACAGTTTGCCAGCGCTAATTGGCTGGCGAAGTCGCTGCATCAGCGCGCGCAGACAATCCTGAAGGTGGCGAGCGAAATCGTCCGGCAGCAGGATGCGTTTCTTGCTTATGGCGTCAAACATTTGCGCCCACTCAATCTGAAAGTCGTCGCCGACGCCATCGAGATGCACGAATCGACGATCTCCCGCGTCACGTCGAATAAATATATTGCGACGCCGCGCGGTCTTTTCGAACTGAAATACTTCTTTACGGCTTCGATCGCCTCCTCGTCAGGCGGCGAAGCTCACTCGGCCGAAGCAGTCCGGCACCGCATTCGCGAACTCATCGAGGTCGAGACCAAAGACACCGTTCTGTCGGACGACAAGATCGTCGAAATCCTGCGCGCCGAGGGCGTTGATATTGCCCGGCGCACGGTCGCTAAGTATCGGGAAACATTAAATATTCCCTCTTCGGTCCAGCGCAGGCGGGCGATGTTGCAAACCGCGATCTAACCCTTTAATCCGCGCCTCCAGAACCAATATAATGGCAGTGGCGCGATCCGGGAGAGAACCGCCAGTTTCAGGAGGTCCAATGGACATTCAGCTCAGCGGTAAAAACATGGATCTGGGCGAGGCCCTGCAAGTCCATGTTTCTGACAAGCTCGAAGACAGCGTTCACAAATATTTCGATCGCGGCGCCGAAGCGACCGTGACTTTTTCCAAAGAGCGCCATCTCATCGATTGCGACGTGACCGCCCATCTCGCCTCTGGCGTGTTTTTGGCCGCCCATGGCGAAGGCGGCGACGCCTACAGCGCTTTTGAAGAAAGCCTGGCGAAGCTCGAAAAACGGATTCGCCGGTATAAGCGCCGTCTCAAAAACCATCATACCAACGGCAAGGAACCGCTGCCGGCCGAAAATGCATCTTATTACCTGCTTCAGCCTCTTGGCGAGGAAGAAGAGGACGATCAAAGCGAGGGCGATCCAAATCCGGTAATCGTGGCTGAGAGCCAGACCACGCTCCGGGAGATGACGGTTGGCGCCGCAGTGATGCAGCTCGACCTCGCCGAGCAGCCAGCCCTGGTGTTCAAAAACGCCGCACATGGGCGGATCAACGTGGTTTACCGCCGTCGGGACGGGAATATCGGATGGGTTGATCCCGGGGCGTCTTAGCGCTAAAGGCGGCGCGCGTTGCGGCTCAGCTTGGGCGACGCTTTTGGTCTCGGGACCGAATTTAGGGAACTTCTCAACAGCTTGGCGTATTCAGGGGCAATGTGGAACGAGTGAAAGAGTTTGTGTGAGCGTAATGGGACTTGAAGACCTTCTCAGCCCTCAGGGCGTCATCCACAACCTCCGGGTGAACTGCAAGCGTGAAGCGCTGCAGGCGCTTGCCGATAAGGCAAGCAGTCTCGTCGATCGCCCGGCGGCCGATATCATGACGACGCTTCTTGAACGCGAGCAGCTCGGCTCCACGGGGGTTGGCGACGGCGTCGCCCTGCCTCATGGCAAGATCGAGGGGCTGAGTAAGATCATTGGCGTCCTTGCACGGCTCGAAACTCCTGTAAGCTTCGATGCGCTGGACGATCAGCCTGTGGACCTGGTCTTCATGCTTCTCGCGCCGGCCAACGCCACGGCTGCGCATTTGAAGGCGCTCGCGAAAGTATCCCGCCTTCTGCGCGATGATCACGCTCGCGAAGCACTTCGCGGCGCCGATTCGGCAGAAGCGTTATTCGCCATCGCCACCGCGGATCAAAAGCACCACGCAGCCTAGCCCAAAGGATTGTGGGAAAACCTTAGCCCGTCAGTGAACGCTGACTGGGTTCATTTCATACTGGCGCGCCGCCGCGAAAGCGAGATCGCGATTCCCGACCAGCGCCAGACGCTCGCCATTGGACGAGTGAACCGAGTACAGAATATCATCATACTCAATCTCGACCGTCAGTTCGCCGTCTTCATCGACAAGATCGTCCAGCACATCACGAGCGGCGACCGTGCGGATATATACCAGCTTGCGCCCCCCCAGCTCTGCGAAATCGCGCGCTGACAGGGATTTTGGCTCTCCGTCATTAAAAATTGCGCCGTTTTTCATCAAAGTCATGGGCCTTTTCCTTTATCAGATCTTCTGGATCCGGCGTGTTGCTGATTTTGCAGGAAAACTGGCTAGCAAAGCGTGAACGCCGGATAAGAAAATCCGATGATTTTCTTTACACATCGGAAACGACGCAGGTCTGTCCGCTTGGAAACAAAACCCTTCATCACCGACAATTTTCGATATGGGGATATTTTGTAACAGTTCAATGACCGCCTTTTCCCCACCCGGATTTGTGAACGCCTCAGCCTGATGATCAAACCGGTACGGGCCGGCCTTCAAGGATTGCGGCGAAGAGCGGCGGATCCACATTTCCGCCGGACAGCGTCACGGCGGTGGTCTTGCCCTTCGTATCAAACTTGCCCGCGAGCAGCCCTGCGAGCGCAGCGGCCCCGCCCGGCTCCACCACAAGTTTCAACTCGCGCCAGGCAAAAACCATCGCCTTGCGGACATCGTCCTCCGTAACAGTCAGACCGCCGCGAACCAGCCGCTTCATGATTGGCAAGGTCAGCCGTCCCGGCGCCGGCGTGGCGATGGCGTCGCAGATCGTACGCTGAGTGACGTCCGCACGATGCAGGACGCCATCGCGGATAGAGGCCCAGGCTTCATCAAATCCCTCAGGCTCTGCAATCCAGACATGGGTTTCGGGAGACGCATCCTCCAGGATTGTCGCGCAGCCCGATGTCAGCCCGCCGCCGCCGCAACAGATGATGAAGGCATCAAGAGACAAGCCTCCGGCTTCCGCGTCCTCGACAGTTTCCAACGCAACCGTCCCCTGCCCCTCTATAATATGTGGATGGTCGAATGACGGCGCCAGCACCATACCTTTCTCGGCGATGATGCGCTCGGCGATCGCCTCGCGGTCCTCGCTGTAACGGTCATAGAAAATAATGTCCGCCCCGAGCGCTTTCACATTCTCGGTTTTGATGGCTGGCGCGTCGGCCGGCATGATGATCGTGGCTTGGGCGCCCGCCATGCGCGCAGCGAAAGCGACCCCTTGGGCGTGATTGCCTGACGACCAGGCGAGAATGCCCCGGCGCCGCTCTTCCTCGGTCAGTTGTGAGATCAGATTATAAGCGCCCCGGAATTTGAAGGAGCCGTAATGCTGCAACATCTCGGCCTTCAGGAGAACGCGCCCGCCGACGATGTCATTTAAAGTCTGGCTTTCAAGGAGCGGCGTGCGAACCGCTTTTCCCTTGAGCCGCGCCGCCGCGGCGCGAACGCCGTCGGCGGTGATCGAAGCATTTTCGAGCGAAATATCCATAACAAGCCTTCAACGGTGACGGTCATGTCATGACCAGAAAAACCGTCCAAGCCAAGACGGATTTGCGGCGGTCTGAAGGCGTTTCAGGAAGCGGCCAGACTTCCCGCCATGGTCAGCAGAATAATCCCGAAGATCACCCGGTAAATCACGAAAGGCGTGAAGCTGATCGAACGCGTCAGACGCATCAAGGCCGCAATGGCCGCATAGGCGCAAATGAACGATAGAACCGCAACAATCGCCGCGCCCGACATTGTGGCGCCCGCCCCTTCGCGGGCGATTTCGATAGCGGCGAAAAATCCGAGCGCGAGGATCGTCGGTATCGCAAGCAGCATGGAAAAGCGCGCCGCTTCCGTTCGCGCAAGACCGAGAAACCGGCCCATGGTCATAGTGATGCCGGAGCGCGACACGCCGGGAACAAGCGCGATCATCTGCGCAAGACCAATCGTCAGCGCGTCACGCCAGGTAATACGATCGAGCCCTTCGCGCGTTCCTGTCGACCGGTCGGCGACCCATAACAGAATGCCGAAAATGATGCTGGTCCATCCGATCACCACTGGCGAGCGCAGGGCGTCGGTAATGTCGAGCAGGACAAATACAGCCGCAAGCGCCAATGTCGGAACGGTCGCCGCCGCAATGAACAGAAAAAGTTTGCGATCATCGCTCGCCCGGAACCGGACCGTGTCGATTCCGCCGCGAAACAGCATGGCTGTCTCCGCCCGGAAGTAAATAAGAACGGCCACAAGCGAGCCCACATGAGCGGCGATGTCGATCAGCGGCCCCTGATCCGTCCAGTCCTTTACGGCGAGCGGCGCGAGGATCAGATGCGCCGATGACGAAATCGGCAGGAATTCCGTAATCCCTTGGATGATGGCGAGAACGATGAGCTGGATCAGCGACATGGCTGGCAAATAAACCCGTTCGCCGTGACCGCACTATGACAAAATTGCGGGCAGGACTGATTATTTTGTGGCCGCCTAGCTGTTCGCCGCTTGAGCGAGAGGATCGATAATCCCGATTTCCGCCAGCTTGGCCGCCACCGCGCCCTTATCGAAAGGCTTCAGGATGTGATGGGCGGCGCCGGCGGCTTTGGCGAGGGTGAATTGCTGATGATCGTTTTCCGTCGCACACAGGATGATGGCGGGCCGTTCGCCTTCCAGCGACGCCGCCTCGCGCAGAAAATCGAGCGCCCCCATGGAGGGAAGGTCCCAGTCGAGAAACACCGCCGCCGGTTTTTTCTCCCGGCAGATTTCAATGGCCGCCGCCGCGTCGGCCGCGCCTTCGGCTTCAAGACCGAGATCCAAAATGATGCGCTCGGCAATCTCCCGAATGAGCTCGGAATCATCCACAATGAGACAGGTTTTTGAGGCAGGCATAGCTAGAAAATCCGTTCGTTGGGCTGCCGCTATTGTGGCGCGGCGATGTTAGCGACGGATTAACGCCATGATGAGGATAGCGTTAACGCAGGCTTAAGACCCGAACGCCGCGCGGAAAATCACTTCCTCTTCGGTGCGCTCCACCTTGATGGCGCCGCCCGCCGTCTCGACCAGACGCGAGGCGATAAAGGCCGGGGTCAGCTTGGGCGTGATCTCGTTGGCGTCCCCGCCAAGCGCGCGCACAAGGTCGTCATTGAGGAGGAGTTTCTTGCCGGTCGCCGTGATGGTGAAATTGTCGATATCGCCTTCGATGGAGACGAGGCCGCCGCGCGGCACGCAGTCAGCCGCCGCATAAGCGAGCACCATGAGCACTTTCACTTTTTCCTTCGCCGCCAGCCCGGCGCCGATGCCCCAGTCGAGATCGGCCTTGGTGATGGCGAAAAGATCGACCAGGGCTTTCTGGGCGTCCTCAAGACTGATCTGGGCGCCGAAGCCGCCCGCGGCGCCATAGGCAAGACGCGCATAGGAAAGGAGCGCAATCGCCTTTTTCGCGCCGGAACGCACGAGGTCCATGGCCGCTTCGCGCATGGCGCCTTCCATGGCCGGATCGTCGAGCACCTCAAGGCCCGAGCTCAGCGCGCCCACCGGGTTGATGAGATCGTGGCAGACCCGCGAAGATAACAGCGCCGAAAGCGCCAGCGCATCGGGATCCTCGTCATCGGGCGGCGTCAGATCGTTGGAGTCGAATTTCGGGGCTTCGGACATGGGAACGGACTTTCAAAGCTGAACGTTTCTTATCCCTGATTCGCCGCTCGCTGGCGCGCCTATTTGCGGGTTTGTCAGGCTTCAATTTCCAGCGCCTGGCGTCGCTGACGGAAAGGGGCCGGGATTTTCGGGATTCAGGTCCACGGGCGCATCCCGCCGCGGCTCAGCAGAGCCCGAACGCATGAGATGAGAGGTGCGCGGGACGTGAAACATCCTCATCGCTAGGTAGAAGCACATGGATGTTTCACATCCCGCGCGCAGTTTTTACAGCGCCGCCAATCGATCGCATCCGGCGACGGTCCTTCAACTTCAACGGAACTGAAGGCCCGCCTCTTCCCCGAAGGCTCGACTGCAGCGGCCGGCCGGGTTCTAAGCGCTTCGTCCGTCCCTCGCCCCGGCGAAAACACCGGTTGCAACTGGCGAAGGCGAAGCGCCGCCCGCACACTGCCGTCAAGGCCGCTGAACGACGGTTCCGGACAACGCCTCTCGCGCCTTGACTGCCTTGCAGTTTACGGCAGGTCCGGAGG
>MDTA01120226.1_pt1 | contig 16650 bp, 11 predicted proteins | sample 811151 | NCBI WGS metagenome assembly MDTA01 (sample SAMN05326648, study PRJNA326480) | marine metagenome | isolation source: seawater | place: Indian Ocean: South | collected 2010 | reverse complement strand
TCGGGATGTTCGCGTACTACAAAAAAAGGAGGGTGGGGGGCAGGACCTCTCACCTTGCCCGGGGGGATCGGGTACCAATACACTTACTTACTTACTTACTTGTACTATTACTAACCATGCTACCCGGGTAGGAGGCCTTCTGAGTACTCGTACAGAAGGAATTAGTAATTCCTCCTCTCTGAAGCAGCCTCACCGGCTGCGGGCTGGTACACACACTAGTTCTGTGTCCTCATTCGCCTCCACCCGCCTTCTCATCCTAGTTCTTTCCCGCGCTCGAGATGTGAAGCGGCGAGAGGCGGTGAGGTCGACTTGGGGCACCACTGATCCGGCTGACGCGCGAGTGCTCTTCGTCGTGAGCACCAACAACACCCGCTCCATGAGCAGCGGTGTTGCCAGCGTGGATGTTAGCGGTGATGTTGTGCACGTGCCGGGCGAGGAGGACTACTGGCAGATCTCTTGGAAGGTGCTGCTTGCGCTTGAGTGGGCGCTCGGTGCCGCCGATTTCGACTACGTGCTGAAAACAGATGACGACTCGTACGTCTGCGTTCCGGGGCTGCTGCGCTGGCTCACGGCGCATGGCTCGACGGAGCTGCTGTACGGCGGCAGCCCGCTCATGCAGCGCTGCGCCGCAAGGCAGGACCTCCCGCTCCTCCGACAGCTGGCGGCCGACCTGTACCGGGCGCGCTCGGGTTGCCGCCACCGCGTCGTGTACCCGCGGGTCATGCACGGCTCTGGGTACGTTCTCTCTCGCGCGCTCGCCCGCCACGTGGTTGCGGCGGCGCTCTCTGCGCGGCCGCAGATGCTTGCGGCGGCTCTCGACGCGCGAGATGGTGACGGGGGCCGCGGCGGTGCCGGCGAGGACGTGACGATCGGTGCTCTGCTGCGCTGGTGGAACGCCAGCCGCGTGGTTTCCGCGAGCTTCCGCTCGCAGAAGTGGCTGAGGATGGGGAGGCGCAACCCCGAGGCCGTGCGAGGAGACTGCGCCGACCATCGCCAGCTGCTTGTCCACGGCCTCGGCACGGCGGAACTCATGCGTGCGTGTGCCGAGGGCACGGCCCGGCGAAATTCTGGCGATGGCTGCAGCTACCGGAGACTAGGAACTTCCTAAGTATGCGTAGAGCTCGTGCAGGAAAGCTGGTGCAGCGTGCGATAGGCACGCAGAGCTTTTTTCCGAAGTCCGATGTTCAGCGAGAAGAGCGTCTCTCACTGGGCGGAAGTCGTCTCGAAGTGGGCAGAGCAGCCCTCGGCGTGGTCGGAGGCGGAGATCGACGAGGTTTACTGCTGGTGCAAGGCATCGCGCACGCGGCAGCCCAACCTCGCACGGATCACGAGCGGGGGTGGACAGCTGTACAAGCTGCTCCAGATCCTGGACAATTCGTGTCCGGTTGTGAAAGCGTACTACGCACGCCACCCGCTGCCCCACGGGGCCGACCGGCGTCAGCTTGTTGCGCCGCTCGGCAAGGTGGTGCTTGAGCGGTTGCAGAGCGACTATCAGGAGGATCGCTGGGCGGAAGAGGACGAGACGGAGTTCGAGTTCGGCCACGTGCAACCAGTGGCGCCGCGGCTGCCCCCCGCAGAGCCCGATCCCGACCTCGGCGCAGCGTCGGATCCGAAGCCGACTCCCACGCCACTGCCTGGAATCACGTGCGTCGTGTGTCACGACGCCCCGCCGGAGATCATGCTGCGCGCCTGCGAGCATTGGACGTGCGCGGTGTGTGCGACGATGATGCGCGAGACATTCAGCCGCAAGACGCGCAAGTGCCCGCTTTGCGGCGAGTCGATCGTCGAGTTCTTCGACCCACGCGACAAGATGCACCCGCTCGAGCGCGAGGCGCAGCAGCTGCAGGGCGGCGAGATCCAACGCGCTCGCGACCGCGCCACCTTCCACAACGCGCTCGAGCACCGCCGCCCTGAATATGTGCCAGTCCATCCCAACCCGCCGCCGCCGCCGCCGCCTCACGGCCAATACCAGCGCAAATTTCCGCAGCACCACCACCAGCCACCGCTCATGCCGCCGCCCTCGGCCTCGCCGCCGATGCCGATGATGGCCGCCGTCTCGGCGGCCGCCCGGCTGCAGCCGCCGCCGGCAGTCGCATGCGTGGGGAGCGGCGTGCCCTGGGACACTGTCCCCCACACCGCCGCGCCGATAGCTCCGCGCCAAGTGATGCCAGCACCATACGGGCGCGATCCGGCGCTCGCGCCGCCGCAGCCGCAGGTGTCGCCGCAGACGACCGTTGTGCTGCGACGCCGGTACGCCAACGAGCCGCTCGGCCTTTCTCTCGCCGGCGCGGCCGAGGTACAGGGAATGAGCTCCGGTGGGCTCGCACGAGCGTCGGGGCTCGTGCAGATTGGCGACCGCGTGATCTCGGTGAACGGCGTGCCGGTGCTCGGGCCCGGCATCGTCAAGGTGGCCGAGGCGCACGCGCGCGCGAGCCGCCTCATCCGCGAGGCTCAGGCCGAGGTCCACCTGACGCTCCTTCGCACTGCTGCGCCACTGGCGCACCCACCGCCGGCCGCCGCGCCGCCCATCTCGCCGCCCACTGTGCTCCCTACGGTGCCGCCGTTTCACGCTGGGACCGCTCCCGTGCCGTGGTATGCCGGAGCGTTACCGCTGCAACCCACGGCGCCCGACGCGCTCGACAGCGCTGCGGCGCACGTCCCGCTGCGCGCGACCCCGCTTGCGGGCCTCCACGCTGCTGGCGCGGCGACCGTCGAGCGCGCACAACTCTGGGGACCGCCTCCTCCGACGACCCAGCCGCAGCTGCGCGCGCACGCTCTCCCAACCGCGGGCTCGCCGCTGGTCTATCCCGGATTCGGAGCCCACGATGCTCCAGGCCGCCTGCGATCTGATTCGTGGCCTTCGCGAGCGCCGATGCCGCATATGCCGATCCAGCCTCAGCCACCGATGCCAGCACGGTATGGCGTCGGCCAGCCGGCGCCGTCGTCGCTGCCGTCGGCGTCCTCGCCGACGCACCAGAGCCTGCGCGACGTGTCGCCGCCGCGGCAGCAGCCGCAGTCGCTGCCGCCTCCTCCGGCACCGGTGACGACGCTACCGCTGCCGGCCTCTACGGAGATGCCAGGCGCGCTCCTCTTCGTCGTGTCGCACGCACACCTGGCGGAGGCGCTGCGCCGAGGCGTCGTCAGCCTGCCGACCCATCGGTCGGCCGATGTTAGGAGCGTCGCGCCGCAGGCTCCCGTCTTCCTCTTCGACGAAGAGCAGCGCACGCTTCACGGCGTGTTTGCCGCCGCCACTGCCGGCGAGCTCCACCTTGCTGCCGAGGCCGTCGGCCACGCCCTGCCCACACAGCTTCCGATCAACACTGTTCGCCGCTTCGAGCCGCTCGAAGAGGGCGAGGCGTCACGGCTCCTCGAGTACGAAGTGCGCCCGGACTCTGCTGGACGCCGGCGACCACGGCCTGTTCTCAGTGGGGCGCGCGCGCTGCGCCTGCTCCAAGCTTTCGTGGCCAGGCTACGCGACGGTGCCGCTGTGGCGAAGAGCAGCTCGCCGCAAGGGAGACTTGGCGGCGAGGCTCCCGCGGACGGCTCGCTACGCCAAGCCAGCGAGAAAAACACGCCGGCAGAGAGCAGGGCCGTGGCCGAGCAGCTGCGCGCGTATCTTCGCGCGAACGGCGGCAGCGCTCTCGGCACCGAGCTCACGGAGTTCTACCGCCAGATCACGCCGCGCGCGCGCGAGGTCATCCGAAGCGCGCATGCTCCGACGCAGAACAATTCGGGGGTGAAGTCGCTCGTCCTCCTTCACCCGGATCTGATGCGCATGGAGAATGGCGACGCCGGCCGCATCTTTGCCCTCCCGTGAGGCAAAGTGTGCGCGAGAAAGCGAGAATTCTGCCGAAAAAAGCCATATTCGGATTCGGAAATACGTACCGAGTACCCAAGTAGGAAGCTTCCTACAGTACTTCAACGACAACGTAGAGCTCTACCCAAGTACTCGAGTACTGTAGACTCTACTACCGGTAGTATGTTCCGCAACTTCGCTGCACTGTAGGTGGCTTGCGGTACTGTACACAATCGTCGCCGATGGCGGGTGATGGACAGCCCTCCTGCGCGAGCTCTTCAGTGCCCGTCTCTGCGCTCCAGCAATTCCTGGCAGCGCTTCGCGCCAAGGACTTCGACGGTGCAAAAGCACTCGCTTTCCAAATCCTCACAGATGAGCCGAGGAATGAGAGCGTGCTGCGCAGCCTCCCGGTGATTGAGCATTGCCTTCGGCTCGCGCAGCAGCCAGCGAGCGCTGAACTCGAGAGCGAGGACGAAGAGAGCAGCAGTGAGGACGGCGGCGACGACGGCGACGACGACGACGATGACGACGACGATGGCGACGACGATGGCGACGACGACGACGGACACGACGATGACGGCGGCGACGACGATGAAGACGGCGGCAGTTGCAGCAGCGACGGTGGCGACGGCGAGTCGGAGACGGACTGCCGCGTGCGACAGCCGGCGGTGAACGGCTCTGCGGCCGTTGCGACTGCGCCAGATCCCACGGCGGTTCTGCCTGAGGATCGCGACCGACTGCGCGCTTTGATGGCGTCGAGCCGCGACTTGGACTTGAAGAAATCATTGCGGAGCCTCGTATTGTCGCTGGAATCCCCGGACAGCTAGCAACTCTTCCTGCTTCCTGCCGTATATAAGGCGCGCGTGTGTGTGAGTGCGTCGTAAAAATCTCTCTCCGCCGGGGCCCGCGTCTACTGTACTCCTCCGAGGAGTATGAAGGAAAAACCGGTGCGAGTGCGCATTAGGCAAGTCGTTCTCATGCTGATTCAGACCGCCCTCGCCACCACCGCCCTCCTCTCGCCCGACGCTGCCTCGGCCTTGACAATCTCGTCGATCACGAGGTCGTCCTCACCGTTTCCGACGGACGAATGCGGAGTCGCCGTCTCGCAAGACGCGCGAGCCCTCGTAGTGTTGGGCCTCGGGCACGACAATGCGTTCTGGATGCTCCGCCAGGACGGCGGCGCCTTCGAGCCGACGTGGCGCTCGCTCGGCGGCCAGTTTGCGAGCGGCCCGGCGCTCGTCCGCCTCCCTCACGGCGACGGCGTCGCTGTCTTCGGCAGCACGGCCGAGGGACGAGTGCAGACAGCGACCGTTCGTCCCTCTGCTCCTTCCTCCCTCGCCTCCGCACTTCCCACCCGGGCCCCGGGGTGGCTCGACCTCGGCGGTGAGGTTACCATGCGGCCGCAGCCGCTGCTTGACGCGCGCGGGCTGCTCCACGTGTTCGCGCTCGGTCGCTACGACCGCGCCGTGCACCACAAACGACAGGCGGCTGCGGCCGGCGGCGGCGATGCGGCTTGGGGGCGGTGGGAGGTCCTGTCCGGTGCCATCTCGTCGGCGCCGCATCCCGTTCTCGACGCCGAGGGATGGATCCACGTCTTCGCTCGAGGTGTGCGCGCACGGCGGCGCGCGCCCTCCCGCTCCCGCTCCCAACCGAGCCCGCCGCTTCTCCCCACCCAAGCCCGCTCTCGCCCCTCCTCATCCCTCCCCTCCCCCCCACCCTCCCCCCACCCCACTTCACCCTCCCCAAACACACACGCACGCAGGTCTCGACCGCGCGCTCTGGCACAAAGCGCAACGCGCGGCGGATGGACCCGTCGCCTCGCCGGTGCCCGCCTCCGTAGAGGGTAACGTCTCGGCGGCCTCGCAGTGGTGCGCGTGGGAGTCTGTCGGGCCGGCGCTTCCGCTCGGCTCATTCCCGCGCATCGCGAGCACGCTCAATGCGCAGCACTTCATCGAGGTTTACGTGCGTGGCCCCGACCGCGCACTGTGGCAGAAGCGCCAGGTGGCCGCCAGCAGCACCGGCACCGGGTGGACGCCATGGCGCAAGCTCGGGGGCACGCTCGCAGGCTCGCCGACGCCGGTCAAGGTGCGCGCGCGGCCGCCTCCGCGCCCTCTCCTCGCACCCGCGCCCGCGACCGTCGCCAACCTTCCTCACTCCGGCGCGTGGTGCCCGCGCGCACAGCTCGAGGACGGCCTGGTGCACGTGTTCGCGCGCGGTGTCGAGGAGGGCGTGTGGCACGCGCAGCAGGCGCACCACCCCATCAACGCTGCGGCCGACTCGTGGACGGGCTGGCGGCGGCTGCCTGGCGGCGACCGGCTGACATCGTCGCCCGAGGTGGCGACCGACAGCCGTGGCGTTTCGCACCTCTTCGTGCGAGGAGCTGACGCGTCGATCATGCACACTGCGCGCCCGCCGGCGCTCGACCCGATGGACGTCGCCGCGTCTGGCACCGCCGCAACGCTCGCGGCCTGGAGCAGGTGGGCGACCCTGGGCGACCCTGGCCGATTCCGCAGCTTCCCTTGCTAGCTCTCTAAAAAAATCGCCTGTCTCACGACGCCCACTCGTGGGTGTCGTGCAAGGACAGCAGGATGTCCCGTGCGGGGATCGTCGCGCCGACGCGCGCGGCGAGCTGGAAACAGCCGTTGAGGCGGCGGTGCAGCGTGTAGATCTCCTCGCGAGGCGGCGTGAGCCGGTGCTTGATCATCGTGCTCACGTCGGCGGCAACGCGCCGCGCGATGTTCTGCGCGCCAAAGTCGAAGGGCTGCGCGCCGGCGGCGAACGGCGAACCAACGAGGACCGCCGCGTTCACGTGGGCCTCGAGCATCAGCGCCGACTCCTGACCTGTCAGGAAGCCAAGCTGGGTCGAGTGGTGGATGATGGCGTCGCGCTGCGCATGGCCCTCTGCACACGCCCGCACAAGCCGCAGGTACTCGTCCGCGAAGTGCGCGTCGTACGCCTGGCACGCACCAAAATCGATGAGCGAGAGCTGCAGCGTCCGCGGCGCATACAGAAAGTTGGACCAGTTCGGGTCGGTCTGCATGAAGCGGAAGCGGAAGAGCTCCATGAGAGAGAGCCACAGCAGCCGCCCGCCCACCCGGTTGCGCTCGGCCGCCGTCATCTCCGCGGCGGCGCGATCGATCGGCAGCCCCTCCATCCATTCGGTGGTCAGCACGCGCGTCGAGGAGAGCGACGGCACGACGGCCGGCACCGCAAACTCGGGGTACGGCGCCAGCATGACCTTGAATGTGTGCGTCGATGCGCGCTCGCGCTCGTAGTCGCACTCCTGCAGCAGCTCGTCGTGCGCAACCTTGAGCACCTGGAGGCGACGCGGGCGGCAGACGGTGAGGCCGCGTGCGGCGGCCGGTGAGGCCGCGTGGCGGCCGCGAGCGGCGGCGGTCGCCCGGCACGGGGGCAGCGAAAGATGGTCACGCAGCGCCGCTTTCGACCCGCGGCGACGCATCCCCGCGCCCCCAAGGCGAGCGGCGCGCGGGAGCGGGCGGGCAGGTGCGGCTACCCGGTCAAGGAAGAGGCCCTCGGGCACGAGCCCGGTGTAGAGCACGAGCTGCTTCATGCTCCACAGGTCCGACTGGATCGACTCGCCCACGCCTGGGAATAGGGAGGGTAGGGAGGGGGTGAGGGGGAGGGTCGCAGGTGGATGGAGATCCCATCACCGCCGGGTGGCGGCCACGCACATGCGGCGGCGCGGCGGCGCAGAGCGGCACGTGCGGGGCGGCGGCGGCGGCGGCGGCGCACCTGGGTACTGCACTTTAATCGCGACGCGGCGGCCGTCGGCGAGCACCGCCCGGTGCACCTGGCCGATCGAGGCGGCGGCGGCGGGCGTGCTGTCGAAGGACGCGAGCTGGTCGCGCCAGCCGTCCCCGAGCTCGCGAGTGAGCGTGCGCTCCAGCTGGTGCATCGGCATGTAGTCGGCGCCGTCACGCACCCGGTTCATGACCTGCTGCAGCTCAGGCGGCAACACCTCGGCGTCGTTGAACGAGAGCATCTGCCCAACCTTCATCGCCGCGCCGCGCAGTCGGCACAGTGTGCTCGCTAGCCGCTCGACGTTCGCCTCGGACATCACCGCGCTCCCGCCCTCGCCGCTCACCGCCCGGCGCACCGAGGCGGCGGCGGCGCCGACCGCGAGGCCCAGGCCGAGGCCGCCAAAGTGAACCGCGCGCGTGATCGGGTGCGTCGGCACGCTGCGCTGCGGGCGCAGCGGCGCCGCACCCTCCGCCGGCTCGGGCCGCAGCCCTGATTGAGGCACGCTGGCGACCTCTGCTGGCGTGTCGGCATCGGCTGCCGGCGACGAAGAGGTTGCATCCGCCAACGCGGAGGGCTCAGCCGCGGCCACCGCCAAGGCCGGCGCGACCGGCTCGCAATTTGCCGCAGCGCGCGCCTCGGTCTGCGAGCGCGGCGCCTCGGGCTGCGGGCGTGGCGCCTCGGGCGCGACACCAGGCGACGGTGGCCGCGAGAAATGGGGTCGCGACGGTGCAGCAGCAGCAGCACTCGGCGTCGCCGTGTGAGGATACCAGTGCACAGGTAGTTTCCCGCTTCGCGGCAAGTGCAGCGCGACGAGACTTGCACCCTGGAGCACGCGTAGCACGTCCTCCTTCGTGCTGCGGTCGAACATCCGCCCAAGACTGCGCATAGTGGAGGGTCCTGCGATCGACACCGCAGGAAATTCTAGGAGCTCCTGTGGGAGGAAATAGCACAGTAGAGTACTTGGGCCTACTGCTTTTGTGCAACAGTGGGTGGTCGACCACTTGGTGGAGTACGACGGCCGCTACTACCCCCCACCCCGGAGTGCCGCGTTCCGCGTGCGCTGGCAGGGATATGGCGCAAAAGATGACACGTGGGAGCGGGCGGGCGGGCTCCCCGACGACCTGAAGCTGGAGTTCTGGCGCGATCTGCAAAAACGGCATCAGGAAGGAACCCGCGAGATGAACGATGCGGAGAGAAGGGCATGCAGTAAAATCATTCCTTGGAACTGTACGAGTGTATAGCGGAGCACTACATCATGCGCCCGCGCGCCCGTTCCATGGCCGATTCTAGCGCCGAGTCGTCGAGCCGCACGTACCCTCGCGCGGCGCCGCTCGCGGCCGCGGGCGGGAGCGCGAGGTCGAGTCGGTCGGTCCTGGCGCTGCGTCGCGCGGCGGCAGTTGTCGCGCCCGCGCCAGGGTGCGTCGGCCGCCGCGCGTGCTTCGCCGCCAGCTCGGGTTCGCCCGGCACGGTCGGCTGGTGAGCGGGCAGCGAGCGCGGCGTCTCCCCGAAGGGCTGACGCGGCGTGCCGTCGCTGCCGCGTGGGGTGCCCCCGTCCTGCCAGTACTTGGTGTTGCGACCGGGCAGCTCTATGAGCTCGGTCTCGAGACCGAGAATGTACTCCTCGAGCGGGAGGTCGTTGGCGTCGTCGCCGAAGGGCTGCTCGATCTCGAGGGCCATCTGCTCGACATTGAGGAAGAGGAAGGAGATCATCGCCATCGCCGGCGTCGCGATCCAGCCGTACTCGCCGATGAGCGCGAGAGGCAGCGTCACGAGCCAAAGCATGAGGAATGAGCGCAGCGTCGCGACGTATCCGAACACCATCGGGGTCTCCTTGATCCTTTCGCACGTGCCGATCGAGTCGACGAGCTGCTCAATGAGCGAGGCGAACCCGTCGAGGACGACGCTCGCCATGTGGTTGTCGGGGAGATTGGCGACAACGTCGGCGTTGAGCTGCTTCACGACGCTGAGCGGCGGGCACGCCGAGTCGTTGAGCTCCTCGATCGACTCCCACTTGAGCAGCTCGCCGAGTTCCTTCTCCTCGATCGGCTCCTCGCGCAGGTGGCTCTTGAGCGCGACGCAATACACGATGCACGACTCGCACACCCGGTCGACCGTGGACAGCCCATTGGCGTCCAGCTCGTCGCGCAAACCGCTCGCGGCGACCGCCAGCCCGCGACAAGTGCTGCAAACATTCTGCCAGGTGCGTCGGGCCTCCCACCAGCGGTCGTACGACGAGTTGGTGCGGAAGACGATCAGGAAGGCCAGCGCACCGCCGAGAACCATGTGCGCGTCGGACGATATGCTGAACAGCGGCGCGACCGCTGGGAATTTTGCCGTCAGCAGGGTGCAAGCCGCGGTCACACCCGTGATGATGAGAAGCGGCCCGCGCATGAACTCCGAGAGCGAGACCGAGAGCGTGGGCAGCCACTCCTCCGGCTCGTACTTATTGAAGATCTCCTTCGCCTCCTCGAAGTGGGCGGACGACAGCCAGCGCTTGGGAGCAGCATGCATGCTGCCGGCCATTTTTGGGTTCGCCAGCGCAAGGAGTAGGAAGTGCTGCCGCCTTCCTAGTCGACGAATGCCGAACAACGCCTCGAGCGCCCTCACCCGGCTCCTGCGCGAGCCGTCCGGCTCGCCGGTCGAGAAGGAGTGCCTCGACGAGTTCCTTCTGCAACATGCATCTCGGTACGACTTCTCGCTCGACGAGAGCTGTGGCACGGTCTTTCGCCTGCTTGTGGAGCGGCGCTTCCTCGCGCGCGGATGGGCTGGCGATCCACGCGACTACCGACTGCGCGTGCTGCAGTGCATGCGCGTGCTGATGCGCGACCCGGCCCACCGCGAGCACTTTGTGCGGCTGAACGGCGTCACGAGCTTGATTGGGGTCTTTGCGGAGCTTGCAGGGGAGCACCTCTCCGACCGCGTCGATGCCGAATTCACCTCGGAGATGCTGGTCGAGACGTTGTCGATCCTGAAGCGCTTCGCAACACTCCCACCGCCGCCGCCGCCGCCGCAGCCGCCGCCGCAGCCGCCAGCGCTGGCCGTGGCGTTGCCGGCGGACGAGCAGACGTTGCACCGCACGCTCGTGTTGCTGCTGTCAACGCGAGAGGCGCTCGTCCTGCAGTGCGCGCTCGTCGCGATGTACCAGTTCGCACAGGTCGATGCGCACATGCACGCCGTCGGGCAATTGGGCTGCGCCGAAGTTCTCCTGCGCATCCTGATGGACTACGAGCACTCGTTCAAGGTACTCGCCGCTGAGGTGCTCGAGATCCTCCTCGCCAACCGCACCTTCTTCCAGGAGGTGGTGCTCCTCCACGACGGCACGTCGACGCTGCTTTCGCTCCTTCACGCCGACGACCCCGCGCTCCCCGTGCCGCTTCTCCGCGCATTGGAGCGCCTCGCGCGCGATGTCGACTCGGCGAAGCAGATCCGCACCCTCGGAGGGATCAACGTCATACTCTCGCTCCTCTCCGACGACCGCCGCGCGGCCGCTCCTTCACGCGATGGCGGGCGCAGCGACGGCATCGGTAGTGTCGATGGTGTCGTCGGCGATAGCGGCGATGGCGGCCCGAGTGCGGCAGGCGTCAACGGCGCGCCCGCCGTCAACGGTGGTGCGGCGGTGGGCGGCGGCAGCGGCGGCGCGGCGCTACCGCCGGCGTTGGTGGCGGGCGTGTGCTCGGTGCTCACTGCTCTCGCGCTCGAGGACGACGCTGCCCACCAGATCCGCAAGGCAAACGGCGTTTACATTCTAGGCCGCTTGCTGCTCGCCGACGCAGCCCACGCGTCGCTTTCGTTGGGTGGGGTGTGCCTCGCGGCGCACATATTCCGGACCTTGCGTTTCGTCTTCGCCACCGAGCGCAACCGGAAAGTGTTCCGCCGGATCTTCCCGCCGGACCTCTTCGCGTCATTCATCGACGTCGGGCACTATGAGCGTTCTCTCGATGTGTACGTGCCACTCGCGCAGCAGCTGCGCCACCTCGCGCCCGAGGATGCCGCGCAGGTGCGCTCTGCCCTCGAGGACATCAACGTGATCAAGGGGCCGGCGTGTCGGTACGTCGGCGCGTACGCAGTGCAGGAGCTGCTGGGGAAGGGCGCGTTTGGCCGCGTCTTCCAGGTCAAGAAGGACTCGGGCGAGACGCTGTACGCGATGAAGGAGCTGCCCATCGACGAGGTCGCCGCTTATGGCGGCGGTGGCTTGGGTTCGGACGATGGTGGCGCCGCCGGCGGCGATGCAGGCGCCGGGCTGCCCGATGTCCTGCGCCGCGAGGTGAGCATTCTGTCGACGGTGTCGCACCCGCACATCATCAAGTACTATGAGTCGTTCACGCACGGGCGCGCGGTTTACATCGTGATGGAGCTCGTCGAGGGCGCGACGCTGCTCGACCACCTCAACTCTCTCGCCGAGAAGGGGTGGGCGATGCCGGAGGAGCGCGTTTGGCGCCTTTTCTCGCAGCTGTGTCTCGCGCTGCGATATATCCACAAGGAGCGCCACGTGGTGCACCGCGACTTGACACCGTCGAATATTATGCTCAGCGCAGAGGGCGTGATCAAGCTCGCCGACTTCGGGCTCGCCAAGCAGCGCCACGGCACGCAGTCGATCCTCGAGTCGGTGGTGGGAACCGTGCTGTACCAGTGCCCCGAGATCATTCAGCACGAGGCCTACGGAGAGAAGGCCGACATCTGGGCGCTTGGCTGCGTCCTCTACCAGATGGCCGCGCTCTCGCCGCCCTTCTCTGGCGCTAACCCGCTCGCCGTCGCTCGCTCCATCGTTGAGGGCGACTTCACACCCCTTCCTGACACGTTCTCGCCGCTGCTCAGCACGACAGTTGCGCGGCTGCTGACGGTTGATCCGGACGCGCGGCCAGACATCCTCGAGGTGGCGGCGCTGATCTCGCCGCTGCTCCTCACCGAGCTCGACCGACTGGCGAAGGCGGAGGCGGGGCTGCGAGACGAGGTGCGCATAGAGCGTGAGTGGCGGCAGCGCCACGAGAAGGAGGCTTCGTCCAACCGCGAGGCCGTCCACCGGCTTTTCGCGCGGCAGCGCCTCGACGCGTCGCTCTCTGCACGCGGTGGCCTCGTCAGCCGCGGCATCGGCGGGGGCGACAGCGGGCGCAACATCGCGACCGAGCCGCACCGCGCGCATGAGGTCTCGTCACCGCTTGCGCACTCGAAGCGTGCGCATTCACGGGAGCCCCGCTCGCCGATGTTGTCCATCTCCCCGAATCGCATTCGCGAGATTCATGATCCGTGTTCACGCATCCTCAACCAGCTCCACAAGATCCTCTTCATTGCGCAGCTGCCGCCCTCGATGGAGGGCGAGGCGAGCGCGCACCGCCAGGTCATCGAGAGGTACAAACGCGCGCTCTTCTCGCACCGCAACCACTACCGCGGCTGGAGCCTGAAGGATGAACTTCACAAGGTGCTCTCGGGCTCCCAGGAGGTGATCAACCTCACGTTCGCCGCACCCGCTGACGGCGGCAAGCCCACGCGCCTCTCTTACGAGCAGCTGCAGCACGCAATCGAGCTCGTGCTCTCGCAGACGGGGTACTACGCCGCCCATTTCCAAGAGGAGCCCGGGCTCGAGCCCAATGATGTCGGCGGTGCCCCCCCGGCTGTGAACGGCCCCGCTGGCCTCCTACCCGCGGCTCGCTGAGGAGCGGCATCGCTATTACGGTAGAGTAGGAGGATAACACTGTAACAGAGGCGCGTGATTCCGAGCACAGAGCTCTAACTATACTACTTGTCAGTAGTACTCTACTGAACTGTCGGCTTTACACCATCTACTACCGGTAGTAGAGCTCTATCTACAGTATGGTACTCACCGGGGCTCGGAATCGGCGTGCACGCGCCTTGAACCCTTAGCGACATGCACGTTCAGCCAGACACTGGAGCGCGCTATCGCATCCGCTCGCAAGGGGGCGCGTTCCTCCGCAAGAGGAGCACTGCAATCGGCGTGAGCTCGCACTTCTTTACGCTCTTCGATGTACGCCCGCTCTCGCAGTCGCCTCAGCATGTGTTGCAGGCACACGGTGCTGCGGGCTGGGTGGCGCGCGGAGGCGCACGCGAGGCATTGGTTGAGGTGGGCACGAAGAATGCGACAGCAATGCAGCGCTTCTGGCTGCGTGCGCTCCATGGCGGTGGCTGGAGCCTTGACCTCGATGCAGAAGGCACATCGTACCTCTGCGCCGCTGGTGCAAGTGGTCAGCAGGAACGGCCAGTCGTGCCACGTCTCGTCATCGTCGGGGTGGCGGGAACGGCACCTGCGGCGCCTGGGGCGGTGCCGACTGCGTGCGCGCCGCCCTCCGGCGCGCGCGGGCGCCGTCCGGCTGCGGCTACCTTCGAGCTGCAACGCGTCGTCGCGCCGTACTCCGAGCGGCCGCCAGCTGCGAACACGAGCGCCGCTGGCGACGGCAACTTCGCGGAGGCGGTGCGCGCGAGTGTGGAGGTGCACGCGGGCCGGCGCGTCGTGCTCGCGACGTATTACAACCTCGGGATGCTCGACTGGGCCGAGATCTTCTGGGGGTGGCTTGTCGTCAGCGGGTATCGCCATTTGCTCCTGCTCGACCTCGACGGCCTCACGTGCGACGCTTCACGCGCGCTGCTCTCGGCGCATGGGCCTCCGCTCTCGCGGCTGAATCTTGCGTGCGCGCGAGCGGTGGACATGGCGCTCGGCAAGCTGCGCGACGCGGGCAGCGTGCAGGCATGGGGGACGCACGCCGCGAGCAACTACCTCAAGTTCCTGCGGATGAAACTGCGGCTCGTCGAGCGCGTGCTCGCGCTCGACGTCGACTGCGTCATCGCGGACGTTGACGTGCTCGTCATGCGGTCAGATTTTGTCGGCGCGATGGTGCGCGCGGGCCGCGACCTCGCCATTTCCTCCGACGCCCGGCGTGGCTCGTACGATGACAACGAGCACTGCCCGTGTTCGAACGAGATGTACCAGCGCTTTGCCAGTGACTGGGTGTGCGCCGGCCTCTTCTACGCCCGGGCGACCGCCGGCGCCGGCTGGTTCCTGCGGCAGGTGCAGCAGCTCATGGACGCCTATACGATCACCGACCAGGACGCCATCCAAGCGGTCCTCACCGGCCACACGCAGGTGGCGGTGCCGCAGGTGCCGATGCGCCATCGCGCTCCGCCCGCGGCGAAGGGCCGCTTTGCGGAAGGCGAGGCGTCGCCGCTGAGCCCGGGCTTCCGGCCGTCGGGCAACTGGCTGAAGCCGATGTGGCTCGAGGCGATCCCGGCGTCGGGCAACCTGCGCGACCTCCGGGGCATTCAGGCGCTCAACACGCCCATGCGGCCGGCGCTGTGGTCGAAGATGCGCGCGAAGCAACGGGCCCACGGCTTCACCTGGGAAACGTTGCCGCTCGAGCGCTTCGCCAACGGCCCAATTCTCGTCGACGGCTGGGAAACGACCTATCGCAAGCGGACGCCGCGCCGCCCGGCCGCGCAACTCTCGATTCACGCCAACTGCTACTCAAAATACTGGCTTGAGAACGACCGCCGTGGCGCTTCATTCTTGCTGCACCCGCTCCGCGCATACAACGCATCGGATTGAACGCAAGGGGCGGGCACTTTAGAGCTGAAGGGGTTGCAAGTAATCTCTGCCTTGAGAGCTTAAATTTTCTTCTTTTTTTTATTTTGGGGCGCTTTATTTGTGTGTGAGATGAGCTATGTCGTCTATGAAATGTGTACCCAAGTAGGAAGGATATCCTCTACTTGTACACAGTGAGCCTGATTGACCGTACCGCCGCCGATCTCGGATCGTGGGTGGTCGCATGCGATTATCAGATGCTGTGCCTCTGAACACAGCCACCCACTCTCGGTTCTGCGCGGCGACGACGGCCACCACGAGCGGCGACGAGGCGACTACTTCGAGCGGCGCGAGGTACTTCCTACTCTCACGGTTGATAGGCCGCGGAGGGCTCCGGAGCGAGTGGTCCGAAAGATGTGCTTAGCAGGTTCTTAATAAACACTAACTAAGCTAGCACCCCGAAGCTAGAGTAGGAGCTCGTTGGAGATGCCCAGGAGATGCGCAATTAGTGCGAGCTGGGAGGAACCAGCTCAAGACCACTTCTCAAAGTGAATGAAGCACGTTCTCGCCCTCACTCTTTTGGCGGCGCCCATCCAATGCAGCTTCGTCACATTCATGCAGGCACCAGGGTTCGGTTCCGATCCTGCCCGCATCGCAAAGGGCGACAAAGACTTCATCGCGTCGCAGCCGAGGCGAGCGCTCCGATTTTCGCAGGCGGGAGTGTGCATGACGACGACCGAGGCGATGGAGCGCGCGATGGCCGTCGCCGGTGAGATGACGGCCGCAGACGAGAGCGATGGCGAGCGCAGCAGACAGAGCGCTGCGTTCACAGACCTGAACTCCGGACCGGCGACGTTCCCGCTCGCCGCGGTCGTCGGCCAGGAGGCGATCAAGACTGCGCTGCTTCTCTGCGGCGTGAACCCAAAGATCGGGGGCGTCGTCATCTCTGGCTCGCGCGGTACCGCGAAGTCGGTGATGGCTCGCGCAATCCACAAGTTGCTACCGCCGATCGAAGTGATAAAGGGCAACCAGTTCAACAGCGAGCCCGCCTCTGGAGAGTACGATTCCTTCCTCGAGGAGCAGCTGCGCAACGGCGAGTTGACGATGGATAGCCTCGAAACCGAGGTGGTCCCAGCGCCCTTCGTGCAGGTTCCGCTCGACGTGCTCGAGGATCGGCTCCTCGGCGCCGTCGACGTCGAAAAGTCGGTCAAGACCGGGAACACGATCTTCGAGCCGGGGCTGCTCGCCAAGGCGCACCGCGGCGTGCTGTACGTCGACGACATCAACCTGCTCGACGAATCGATCTCGAACTTGCTGCTCGAGGCGCTGTCGACGGGCACGGTCACGGTGGAGCGTGAGGGGCTCTCGGTTCGCCACCCCTGCCGCCCGCTGCTCATCGCCACGTTCAACCCGGAGGAGAACGAACTGCGGCCGCACCTGATGGACCGCATTGGCATCTGCCTGTCCGCGGACGCGGTTCCGCTCAACGAGGAGGTCCTCGCCACCCCCTCCCCTTCCCCTCCTCCCTCCAACCCTCCTCCTCCTCCTCCTCCTCCCGCCCCCC
>MDTA01042669.1_pt1 | contig 16650 bp, 13 predicted proteins | sample 811151 | NCBI WGS metagenome assembly MDTA01 (sample SAMN05326648, study PRJNA326480) | marine metagenome | isolation source: seawater | place: Indian Ocean: South | collected 2010 | reverse complement strand
ATACATTCTGGATCAATTAGGGTAGTAACAACTAAAGACACATCAGAATCTAAAAAGGAAGTAGTAGATGGGTTTATAGAAATAGAAAAAGATTATAAAGATTTAAGTAAGTTTAGTAATAAAATAGCTATAGCATTAAATGATTTAGGCGCCCAATTAGGTTATATAAAAGAAATGAATAAAACAGTAGCGGGTTATGGTGCTTCTGGTAGAGCAAATGTAGTAACTAGCACCAAAGATTGGGATACTAACGATTTAATGTATATTGTAGATGAATCCCCTGAAAGATATGATAGATTTACATCAAATGGAAAAATACCTATATTTAATCCCGAAATATTAGAACATCACCCTCCAGATTACATTTTAATTTTAGCATGGAATTTTGCGGATATGATTATTGAAAAGACAAAACATTTAGGCATACCTTATATTGTACCTTTCCCAGAAATTAAATTTATAAACCCATGAAAAACGAAAAAATATTTATAACAGGTGGTGCTGGTTTTCTAGGATCTAATTTAGTAAGACGTTATTATAATGATAATGAAATTACGGTTTATTCTAGAGATGAAGCTAAACATTACTACTTAAAAAAACAATTTCCAAATATTAATTGTGTTATTGGGGATGTTCGTAATTTTGATTTATTAAAAAGATCATCTAAAGGACACACTATTGGTATTTTTGCTGCGTCATTAAAACAAATAGAAGCTGTAGACCAAAATGTAGAAGAAGGTGTAAGAGTATTAATTGATGGGGCTATCAATTCTAGAAGGGCGGCAGAAGAAAATAATTTTAAATCAGCTTGTTTTATATCATCCGATAAATCTAGAGCAGCAACTACATTATATGGTTCAATGAAATTTATAGCAGGAGAATCATTTATAGTAAATGCTGAGAAATCGAATGTAAAGTTATCATCTGCCATATATGGAAATGTTTTAAATTCAACAGGTAGTATTATTCCATTAATTTGGGACTCAATCGATAAAGGATATACTCTTACTTTATATTCTGAAGAAATGACTAGGTTTATGATTGATATTGAAGACGCTATGGATTTAATAGAAAAAGGATTAGAAGTAAGTGGTTATAATGTAGTTCCAAATTTAAGATCTTTTCTAGTTAAAGATTTATTTGAAATTTATAAAGATAAGTTTGGATTAAAATATAAGATAGGAGTACCTAGGGTATCAGAAAAAATACATGAAATAATGGTTAGTAAAGAAGAAGCACCTAGAACGGTTTATAACGAAGATAATGATACTTATTATATGCATTATAAAGATGTATCGGCAGATAGTATAGCAGATGAATTTAATAGCTATGAAACTACAGTTTCACACCCTGAATTAATTAAAATATTAGGTGAATACGATTTTTTTAGACCATGGAAGTATTAATATTAGGACATAGAGGAATGTTAGGTTCTATGGTTCATAAATACTATGAACATGAAAATATAGAATGTATTACAACTGAACATAAATGGCCGAGTGATAATTTTAAAAATGCTGTAAAAAATTTTAATGGTGATGCTATAATTAACTGTATTGCTGTTACAAACCCAAGTAAAAAAGGCATAGCTATAAATCATGAATTACCAAAGTATTTAGACCAGGAAAAAAATTGTAAAATTATACACCCAGGTACTGACTCAGAAAATGAAGTAGGATTATATGCTGCATCTAAATTTAGTGCCTCATATTATATTAATACTGTAGGTAAAAATACTAAAATTATAAGATCCTCTATTATAGGACCAGAATTAACTCCTAAACCCTATTTATTTGAATATATTAACAGTAATAGTGAAATTATTTTATCAAATAAAGCTAAATGGAATGGTAGCACTACTCTATATTGGGCTCAATTTAGTTTAAATTTACTACGTTCTTGGGACAAATATGAAATAGATACTATTATAGGTAGTGAATGTAATTCAAAGTTTGAATTAGCAAAGATAATTAAAGATGTTTTTGAATTAAAAGTAGAAATATCATCTACAGATAAAGTAGTTATTAATAGATGCTTAAAAAATTTAAAATATAAAACACCTATTAAAGAACAACTTATTGATTTAAAACACTTTATGCATATTTATAACCAGTAAAAATAATAATATGAGTAATATTAAGTTATCAAAAGAAGATATAGAACAATTAACAAAATTACAAAACGAAGAAAATAGACTTATTGTTAATTTTGGTAGACTAGAAATAAGTCAAATTGATCTAGATCAGGAAAAAGAAAATTTAGAAGAAGATTTAAATAAACACAGAAAAAATCAAATAGAACTTGGAGCAAAACTTCAAGAAAAGTATGGTGAAGGCCGTATAAATCTAGAAACTGGCGAGCTTATTAAATCAGAATAGTTTTTTGAAAAGGTTTTTAATATTTATAATAAAACAATATTAAAAATATAATATAACGATGGCAGAAACTATTTTATCCCCTGGGGTTTTACAAAGAGAAAATGATTCATCTTTTGTTAGACCTATACCAACAGAGGTGGGTGCAGCGATAATAGGACCTACAGCAAAAGGACCTGTAGAGATTCCACAATTAATCACTTCTTATAGTGATTTTACTACTACATTTGGAACTACTATTGAAAGTGGTTCTAGACCGTACTCATTTTTAACAAACATAGCAGTAAATAATTACTTCCAACAAGGAGGTGACTCAATTTGGGTTACTAGAGTTGTTAGTCAATCATTTGGACCAGCAACAAGCTCGTTAATAACTACTGGATCAACGGATTCAGGAGGACCAGATTTTGGTGCTAATAATTTCGGACCTTTCCAATTAGAAACAATAGCAGAAGGTACAATAATGAACACTGGTACGGCTGAAATAGATGGAAGTAATGGAGCTTTAGAAACAGGATCTGCCGATAACCTTAGATGGTCTATTCCATCAGTAAATACAGGATCTGGTACATTTACATTAGTAATTAGAAGAGGTAATGATGATGCAAATGATCAAGACCCAGTATTTACATTAAATAATGTATCATTAGATCCAAATCAACCAAATTATATCTCAAAATTAATTGGGGATATGGATAAGTCGGTAACAAGTGATGACGGAGATTTTTATGTTAAAGAAACTGGAAATTATCCTCTTACCCAACCATTTATAAGAGTTAAATCCGTACAACCAACCCCAGATTATTTTGATAATAGTGGTACTGCAAAACCAGAATTTACAGGTAGTTTACCAGCAGCCCCACAATCAGGATCGTTTAATGGTGCTAAAGGAACTATGATTCCAAGTGGTAGAACACCAGCTGCAAATAATAAAATGAATTTTTATGGTGATATAAGTGATGTAGATTCACAAGGATTACAAGGAGGTAATTATTCAAATGCAATCAACTTAATGAAAAATCAGGATGATTACAGATATAATCTACTTATTACACCAGGATTAATAAATGCTAACTCAACATCTGCTGGATCTATTACAAGCATAGTTAATAACTGTCAGTCTAGAGGAGATTGTATGGCAATTATTGATTTAGTTAATTATAATACATCAATAGCTACAGTAACAACTCAAGCATCAGGATTTGATAGTTCATATGCTGCAACATATTGGCCTTGGGTTAGAGTAGTTGATCCTAATACAGCAGAATTAGTATTAGTTCCAGCTTCAACAGTAATAGCAGGTGTTTATGCCTTTACAGATTCAACTTCAGATCCATGGTTTGCCCCAGCAGGTATAACTAGAGGTGGTTTAAATGTAGTAAATGCAGAAAGAAGATTAACTGTAGGTAATAGAGATACATTATATGAAGCAAATGTAAACCCAATTGCTACTTTCCCAGGACAAGGAGTTGTAGTATTTGGTCAGAAAACATTACAGAAAAAAGCAAGTGCTTTAGATAGAGTAAATGTAAGAAGATTACTAATTGCACTTAAGAACTTTATAGGACAAGTTGCTGATACATTAGTATTTGATCAGAATACAATTATTACTAGAAATAGTTTCTTAAGTCAAGTAAATCCATATTTAGAAAGTGTACAACAAAGACAAGGTTTATATGCTTTTAAAGTAGTAATGGATAATAGTAATAACACACCAGATGTTGTAGATAGAAATGAAATGATAGGTCAAATTTATATACAACCTACGAAAACAGCTGAATTTATTATATTGGATTTCAATGTTCTTCCAACCGGAGCAACATTCCCAGTATAAAAACTTAGAAATATAATATTTATAATAAAGAAAAACAAATAAAATAAAATGGCAGTATTAGAAGCAAACGAAATATTTTTTACCGCTTTTGAACCTAAACAAAAGAATAGGTTTGTAATGTTAGTAGATGGTATACCTTCTTACCAAATAAAAATGGTAGGTGGAGTTACTGTTAACCAAGCATCAATCCCATTAAACCATATAAACGTTCAGAGATATGTAAAGGGTAAAACAACTTGGGATCCAATCTCAATGACATTATTTGATCCAATTACACCTTCTGGTGCACAAGCAATAATGGAGTGGGTAAGATTACACCACGAATCAGTAACAGGTAGAGATGGTTATTCTGATTTTTATAAAAAAGATTTAACATTAAATGTCTTAGGACCTGTAGGTGATATAGTTTCTGAATGGATTATGAAAGGAGCTTTTATTACTAGTGCAAACTTTGGAGATTATAGTTGGGATGAAGAAAGTGCTGCCCAAAATATAGAAATAACAGTTCAACCAGATTATTGCGTGTTGAATTTCTAAAAATATTTATTCCTGAATATTTCCTGAAAAGAGGCTTGGCTTTGTCAAGTCTCTTTTTTATATTAATATGTATAATAAACAATTACAGTTATTTAAAATAAATTATGGCAGAATTTAAGTTACCAACAGAAGTTATAGATTTACCCTCTAAAGGTTTACTATACCCAAAAGATAGTCCTTTATCTAATGGAAAAATTGAAATCAAATACATGACGGCTAAAGAAGAAGATATATTATCTAATATAGCCTATATTCAAAAAGGTATTGTATTAGATAAATTATTTGAATCGCTTATTGTAAGCAAAATAAACTATGATGATTTACTAATAGGAGATAAAAATGCAGTAATGATTGCTGCTAGAGTATTAGGATATGGTCATGATTATACATTTGAATATAATGGTGAAGAAACTACAATAAATTTAGCTAAGCTAGAAAATGTTAAGGTAGATGAAAAATCATGGAACAGAGATAATTCTTTTAAGTTTACTTTTCCTAATTCAAAAACTGAAATTACTTTTAAATTATTAACCCACGGAGACGAACAAAAAATAAATGAGGAAGTAAGAAGTTTGAAAAAAATAAGAAAAGACGCTGACGCTACAATATCAACAAGATTAAAATATATGATCACCAGTGTTGGAGGGGACTCAGAACAAAAAACTATAAGAAATTTTGTAGATAATTATTTGTTAGCTCGAGATTCTCGAGCATTAAGGGAATATATAAAATCAATTAATCCAGACTTAGATCTGACTTTTTTTCCCGACGAATCAGGTAAAAGAGTTTCAATACCAATTGGACTCACGCTTTTTTGGCCTGACGCTAAGTAACGCAGCCCAATTTAGACTTAGTTTATTTACCCAAATACATAATATCGTTTATCATGGTAATGGTGGATATGATTGGTATTCTGTGTATAATATGCCTATTTGGTTAAGAAAATTTACATTTAAACAAATAGATGATTATATTAAAGAGCAAAATAAAAAGGTAGCAGCTGCTAATAAAAGTGGTGGAAAGCAAAATATTTTATCAAGTTCAGGAAAGATTAAACCCCCTAATTTCGCTCGTAAAACAAAATATAAATAAAAGTTTTATTATTTAATATTTATAATAAAATACTTTAATGGCTATTAACAAAAAAGACGTTGAAAATGCTAATGCTGTAAATGATGCTCTAAATAGGGGTAAACAAACAACAAAAGAATTTACAGCTGAGGTACAAAGTTTAATTGATGCCTTTACTTCAATTGGAGCCGGTATACAAACTGTAATTGAAGATGCTATTGATGGAGTAACAGGTATAGATACTGCTACTAAAAAAGTTGTTAAAACCTACACTAGAGATATAACTAATGCTATTAAAAAAACTGTTGTAGGATTAGATTCTCAATTATCAATTCAAAAGAAAATAAACCAGGGTTTAGATGTTGAAAAAGACATTCAAAAATTAATAGAAGCTTCCCAAACCCAAAAAACGGTTATTCAAAATAGAATTGAATTATTACAAAGAAATATTAATGATCTTACTGGTGAACAAGTAGAGGAATTATCACAATTAGAAGGTGAATTAAAAAAAGTAACTCAATTAAATGGTAGACAAATAGCCCAATTAAAAGCAGAATCAAAATTAAGGGCGGAAATATTAGGATCATCAGGTAAATTAGTAGGGGCTACAGATAGTTTATTAAGAAAAATTGGTGGAGACGATCTAGGCGACTTTTTTAACTTAGGTACAGCATTAGATGATACAGCAAAACAGGGTATTCTAGCTAAAAAGAATAACAAAACTTTTAATAAAACCGCTGCACTAACAAAAAATATAGCTAAAAATTTAGATCCTAAAGCATTAATAGGTCCCTTGACAGTTATTGCAAATGCTGCCTTTAAATCATTCTTAAAAACAGACCAAAAAGTTACAGATTTATCTCGTAATCTTAGTTTATCAAGAGATGAGGCAGAAAATTTAAAAGGTGAATTAGCATCAGCATCAGTTGGATTTGCTAAATTAAGTAGTGAAGGATCTTTATTTGGTGTTACTATTAATGATCAAATAGAAGCAATAGATGCTTTAAATAAAGGTTTAGGAGGTGTTGCCTTAACATTTGATAGCAAAACTAGGGTAGCAGCGGCAGAAACATTAAAAAGATTAAAACTATCAGAAGAAGCTGTTGGAAATATGGGAGTTTTAGCTATGGCAACTGGTAAATCTTTTGAAGAACTTGAAGATACTCAAATTGCATCTACACTTGAAGTAGAAAAAGAATTTGGAATTAGATTAAATTTAAAAGATGTTTTAGATGAAGCAAATAAAATAACAGGAGCAACAAGAGTTAATCTAGAAAAATTCCCAGGTGGTTTAACAAAAGCAGTAGCAACAGCTAAATCTTTAGGTGTTGAAATGGAAGCTATATCAGCATCAGCAGGTCAATTATTAGATTTTGAACAATCTATAGAAAAAGAATTACAAGCTGAATTAATGATAGGTAGAGATTTAAATCTTGAAAGAGCAAGACAAGCAGCTTTACAAGGAGATCAAGCTACGTTAATGCAAGAGTTAGTAAGAGAAGCAGGTAGTTTAGAAGAACTCCAATCTATGAATGTTTTACAACAGGAAGCATTAGCGGGCGCTCTGGGTATATCAATGGACCAGTTATCAAATCAAGTATTAGCTGGAGAAGCTTTAGCAACTCAAAAAGATGAAGAATTAAATAGACAAGCAGCCGAGGCAGAAGCTCAAGCAAAAGCATTATCATTATCTGAAAAACAAGCTATAGCAATGGAAAAATTAGCAGATATTGCAAGTATGTTTGCCCCTATTATGTTAGGAATAGCAGCTGCAGCCGCAGCAGCCGCAATAGCTATAACCTTTGGAGCAGCTTCTCCTATGATTATAGGTGGGATTGCATTAGCAGCTGGTGCAGTTGGTGCAATTGCTTCTCAATTTGTAAGCGATGGTATGATTCCATCAAACTCAGGAAGGGGACCTTTTAAAATTACTGATAGTTTTGGCCAAACAGCTATAACAGATAAAAGAGACGGTATAGCAGTTTCTCCTAATGTTAGCAGAGATAGTGGTAATAATGGTAATAGTACTGATATGAGTACTACTAATAATTTATTACGTCAATTAGTGGCTAAAAGAGAAGTAGTTGAAATAGATGGATCAAATGCTGGAACAGCTTTTGGCACATCAGCTAGAAGAATACAATAGAATATATATTTATAATAAACTAAATTAATAACTATGAATTTAAAAGATAAATTACTAAATGGTGGCGGGAGTCTTTATTCGGAATATGACGGAGGAAATATTTCAAATAAATATTATCCTGCGGGAAAACAATCAACCCTACATGATGAGTATTCATTAAATAACCTTCCTGCAGGTAATGATGTTACACCTGCACTTTATAATCAAGTTCCACAATTCACGAGCCCAACTGAATTAGCTCAATCTCAACCTATAGCAACATATGCAGGTGGTTTAGATGAATTAATTTTAGATAGAGCTCTTGATTTAACAGGAACAAACACACAAAATAGGACTATAGGTTAAACTAACATTTAAGTATGCCCTTACTAGAGACCCTTCAAACAGATCTTACTAGTTTAAAATATACTAGTGAAGGTCAAAGGGGCACTGAACCCCTCATAACAGTTGATGTTGCAGATAAGATAGCAAATCAAGAAGCATCGCCAATTGATGAGGTAGGTTCTACTTTTCTTCTAAAAAGTGGTGTAGTTGAACGTGTAATAGCTGATGAAGAAAGATTTATTAAATATTTCCAAACTCCATCAGGACTTAACTTTATAGCAAAACAAAACATTCTATCTAGATCACAAGTAAAATCACAAGCATCAGGGTTTATTAATGATGGTGTTTATTTACCAACAAGCACATTAGCACAAATAGCAGTAAATCCAACAGGAGGACATTTAGTTAAACAAGGATTAAATCCCTTTGCAAATACTCAAGCAGTAAATAAAGCTAGACCTAATTTTATCCAAGATATAGGAAACTTTCAGGGAGTACCAGCTTACGCTAAAATATACAATGATGTAGTAGGTGGTCCAGATGGTTTAACTAATAGATTAGTAGAATTAAAAGATGCAAAAATTGCAACTAAACTAAATGCAGAAGGCCTTTTACTAAGAAAAGGATTTAATCTAGGACAACCAAAAAATATTTTTAGTAAAATAGGTAATGGTATAGTAGATCTTTTCCCTACTTTTGGAAATGTTTTAAGAAAAAACAAATTTATATCTAAAAGAAAAGGAGAAATAGCAGCATATGATGGAGGACCTGGTTCAATATTAGGTGTAGGAAAAACTCGAACTAAAAGATATGTTACAACTGTTACATTAGGTACTGGAGGATTAATTGGATCTGTTTCAGCTACTCAACCCATGGTAGGTGTTGGGTTTATGACTTTAAATGCCAATCAAATAACAACTATAGAACAGGGCCCACCATTAGATAACTTACCAGGTTTAGTAGGTAGTGGTGCTACTGATTCTGTTATGGACTTTAGAAAAGCTATTTTAGATGCAGACCCTGCAAAACCAATTCTAGACTCAACTATTCTTTCAAGATCTCCTGATTATACTAAAAAAGGAGCTTTTGGTATGAATGGTAGAGTTAATTTAGGAGACCCAGGAAGTAGAAAACTTAATAGAATATCTTATACATCAGGAAGTGGACAAATAATAGATAGAATAAATGCCCTTCAAATATATAAATCAACTGGACCTACAGAAAACCCAGTAAAAGATGATTTTGTAAAATTTAGATTTGGTGTAATTCAAAATAATAACCCAAAAGAAAAAATATATATTCATTTTAGAGCATTTTTAGATGAATTTTCTGATAATTATACTTCTGAATGGACAGCTCAAAAGTATATGGGTAGAGCTGAAAATTTTTATAGATACAGTGGATTTGATAGACAAATTAATTTAGGATTTACAGTAGCGGCTCAATCAAAGGACGAATTAATCCCTATGTATCAAAAACTAAATTTTCTAGCTTCAACATTAGCCCCAGATTATACTGATGCAGGTTATATGGCTGGTAATTTAGTAACTCTTACTTTAGGTGGATTTTGTTATGAACAACCTGGATTTATAAATGGTTTAACTTTAAGCCCAATGATGGAAGCTCCATGGGAAATAGCAATAAATGACGAAGGTAATTATGATGACTCCGTTAAAGAAATGGCTCATATAGTATCAGTATCGGGAATAAACTTTACACCTATTCATAATTTTGTTCCACAAATTAATAAGGCTGTTTTTGGTCCAACAGGAGCTATTTCATCATATGGTGAACAAAAATATATAGCATTAGACAATGGAAGAAGTGATAATTATAAAAATATATCCCCATTTGACCCAGCTTATACAGCACCTCCACCACCTAAAAAGATTGTAAATACTGTACAATCAAGATTTAACACTAATGTAGCTGTAAATAATTCATCTAATTCTCAAGGAGGAAACAATGGGGGAGTAGGCCCATAAAATTAAATATTATAGTATGAATAAATATAAAAAAGTTAATGTTAGTAGAGATGCAAATGGAAATCAGTATTATGATCATGTTACGTATCCAGATGTTCCTTATACTGAAAATGACATTTATGTATACACAGGGGTGGAGGATAGATTTGATAGGTTAGCTTTACAATTTTATAATGATCCTTCTTTATGGTGGGCAATATCATCTGCAAATCCTAATCTTAAACAAGATTCTTTATACCCACCAATAGGAATCCAAATAAGAATACCATCTAATGTTGGAAATATAGTAGCAAATTTTGAAAGAATTAATTAAATATAGTTATGGGAAACTTAATAGGAGAACCATTTTTAAAATATGTTAATGAACAGATAGAACTTAGACAATCTGTTTATGGAAGTGGTTTACTTCAACAAGAAAGATCTCCGGAATATATAACTTATCTTAATGCTAGAACTTCTTGGGTTAAATTAGCATCCTCAGTTATTATAAACCCTGAATTTACACAACAAGAAGTAGATCAGGGGCTTGCACAAACAAGATATAATGTTGCTACAGGTGCACAAGGAAAAAAATATAATAGTGGAGTTGAAAAACTAAAAGGTATTGGGTTTACAGCAGGACAAGCAAGAGAATTTGTAGGAAATGCCCTAGCAAGAAAAGCTGTTTTATTTAATGGTATGCAGGGTTTAGATGCCAATGCTACAAACATAGATATAGATGGAGATGGTGTTGCTGATATGGTAGATCCAACAGTATCAGGAAAATTTTTAGCTTATAAACGAAGAAGAGGATATTCATTAAATAATAGTATATATGAATCATTTAAAAATGATGCTAATTATGGATTAGGTGGAACTGAATTTGGACTTCTACCTATGCCTGGTATAATAGATTGGAAAGTTGATTATAAAAATAGAGGTTCTCTTAGAACTGGAACTGTAACTATAAAAGCTTATAATAGGTTCCAATTTGAACTAATTGATTTACTTTATTTAAGATTAGGTTTTACTATGATGCTAGAATGGGGTAATAGTCATTATTTACCTAATGACCCAAAAAGTGGCAAAATAGCAGAAGTAGGAAATACTATAATAGAAAATGACTGGTTTTCTTATCAAGATAAGGCGGTAAAAGGTACAAACAGTCAAGTAGGAATGTTAAATAAAATAGAGGAATATAGAGAGTTATACGATGGGAATTATGATGGATTTTTTGGTAGAGTAACTAATTTTGATTGGAAATATCAAAATGATGGGTCATATGATATAACACTTAAACTAATGAGTTTAGGAGATATAATAGAATCCTTAAGAATGAATATTGGTGGGGCTCCAAAAGATAGTAGCGGAGCAAGTGATGACTCAGATAAAACAAATGCTATAGATTTAAAATTAAATTCTTTAAGAGCAGATCCCGATATTTTTAATGCTACTTCTAATGCACCCTATATTTCTATGGTTCCTGAAGCATTAGCTGCTTCATCTAGAGGTGTTGAGGATTATGCTGAAAAAATTGAAAAATATGGATATTTTTGGAAGTTTAGTGATTTTTTAGATTATATAGCTACAGATATAATTCCCTCTATTGAAGGTAGCGGAGATGCCTTTAAAAAATTAGAAATAGATATTGAAAAGGATAAAAATATTATGCCTTGTTATCCTAATCAATTTAGTGTAGATCCTAGAGTTTGTATAGTAAAAAATTCATCTGGGCAATCTTTACAATTTTCTAGCCAAGGAACAGCTAACTGGTATAAAAAAATGGAACAATGGAATAGTACTAGTGGGGGAGGTTTACATGCTAAAATAATGAATATTTACATTAATTTTGATTTTATTTCTACTATTGTAGAACAAAACTCGGATAATGCTGGTAATATTGATTTTTATACTTTTTTTGATTCACTATGCCAAGGTATAAATAGAGCATTAGGAGGAATAAACAAGTTAGGTTGCCACCTTAGAGATGAAGTATTTATAACTTTTCGAGATGAAAACACAATAGGAGGTAATGGGCAATTAGTTAAATTTTTAAATCCTAATGTAGCGGCGGATTCAGCTGAATTTCAAATTTTTGGGTATAATAAAGATTCAGTTAATTTAAAAACGGGGGATTCCGGTAGTTCAAATTTCGTTAAAGATGTATCATTTGAAACTAAAATAGATAGTTCCTTATCCAATATGATGAGTATTAGTGCTACAGCAAATGGAGGAAGTACACCTACAGCATTTTCACAATGGAATGATGGCTTAACAGATAAGTACTATCAAATAGAATTAGATCCTGTAGATACTTATAAAGTAACTCCTCAATCTGCTACAACAACAGGTAGTTATGGCCAAACACAATTAAGCGCAGCTGCAATAGCGGCTATTAATAATCAAAATCAAGCTTTAATTGAAGATAAATTTCAACATTATGTTACAGAAGCCTTTGGTACTATTGCAACTACATTTAAAGTTAAAAAAGTACTATTAACTAAACGGAACGCAGAAATTTTATTAGGAATAACAACAGGAACATTAGATATTATTGAACAAAGTGTATTCTATCCAAGATATATACAATTTGATAATGAATTTATTAGTAAAGGATTAGGCATATTAAAAGATAAATTAGATGTATATGCTTCTGGTCATTGGGAACAAACTGGCACATCTACAGGTGCTGTAGGGTTTATCCCATTAACTTTAAGTTTAACAATAGATGGATTATCAGGAATAAAAATTTATCAAAAATTAAATGTAGATACTGCTTTTTTACCTAGTATTTACACAGATAATTTATCATTTACAATAATGAAAGTAGGACATACTATCCAAAATGGAGAATGGTTAACTAAATTAGATGGTATATCCCAACCTATTATAGCACCTTTAACAAACCCACAAGTTACGGCAGTAACCTATTCAGGAGCAACTCAGGGATCACCTAATGTAGTTCAAAGTAGTATACGACCTCCTATTGGAATTGTTTTCCACCCACCAGTAATCCCTCCTTCACAAGGAGAATCTGGAGATACACTAGTTATTAGAAATGATAGTGGGGGATATGGTTATTTTGGAGCTTCCAGACAACGTAGCTCAGGACCAGGGCTACATGCTGGAATTGATATTACTTCATCAGTAGATGATATAATTTACGCTCCTATAACTGGTAAAATGAAAAAGTGGAGAGAAGGAAAAATGAATGGGTTTAGGATAGAGGGAAAAAATGACACAGTAAATGGAATTGATTACACTGGATATACAACTATATGTGGGTATAATAATTTAATAACTGGATTTAGTTATGGAGATGAGGTTGAAAAAGGGGACGCAGTAGCTAAACAAGCTAACCTCCATTCAAATTCAACATCAGCCAACTGGGGAGCAAACCAAACTCAAGCAGGTAATTATGGTTCTAATGTAGGTCAACATGTACATTTTGCAATAGAATGGGATAGTAATGGTGATGGTAGAACGGACGAAGATATAGACCCAACAATTGCAGATTATGATCCACCAGTAACATTTATAAGTAGTAGAGGTGGTATACAAACAATTCAACCAAGAACAGATCAAGAAATTTGGGAATATTATAAAGCTGTTTGGGCACAATATGCTAAAACTGCTAGAGATCAAGAGGTATATAAAAGATTCAATACATATGCTACAGATGTAGGAACGGATCAATATGGTAGAAAAGTTATAGCATTAAAAAGGGAAACATATAGGAATCAATATTCTAGTGATGGTAGAAGAAAAGTTTCTAGAGACTTTTTTAGTTATGTAAATTTTAGAAATCAAATTGCAATGGGTGATTTAGTTTTTGATCAATTCCAATTCGATAATAACGGAACTATTTCAAACCCAAATGACTCAGTACTTATTTTAAAAAATACAGCTGTAGGAGCTGGAATTGCTAGTTCTAACTTAGAAGCAACAATGAGACATGATGCAAGTGGAACGGGACAATTTAAGTTTACAGACCAGGCTGGAAATGAAAAAACAGTACCTTTTGAAAGTGAAGTTTTATACTTATATGCAACAACAGCATATATTGCTGGAGGAACGGCTAGAACACAAATTGATAGCCCAGGAGCCAGAACTATAAAAACAATAATGGATTCTTTACGAGCGGCTTTTGATGCTGGAAAAGATCCGAAAAAATGGATATCAACAGTATCACCTGAAGATGGTACTGAATCTTTTAATGGATTCTATCTATTATATAAAAATAATGTATTTAGTGGTGATAGTGTAATAGAAGATTTTATGGAAGACGAATGGTTAAAAGACTTTGGTAAAAATTATTAATTATGGCTTATTATCCTAAATCACAAATAAAAACCGATCTTTATACTACTGGAGGAGAGCTTGCTTATTTACTCGATGCTGATGGGAGAGATAAAGAATATAAAGGTTTTTATTGGAAAACTTCAAAAGGTACTTTTTTTTCTGGTAGAAACCCAAATGATCCTACTACTGAAGCCCTAGTAGTATACTTTGATGAGAATAATCCAAGGAATCCTTTTTTACCACCAACTGTACTTGATGGTTATCAGGTTGATCAAATCGCACCTAGAAAACCTGGTGAATGGAATATACAAGATCCATTTTATAATAAAGCAGGTTTAAAGGTCCCAGGAGATCTTCCAATGTCTTTTTTCCCAACACCTACTGACCAAAATTATGATACTGGTGAATTTCAAAGATACTTTTTAAATAGAATAGGACATCCTATTTTTATAGAAGTAGATCAATTAACATATGAACAATATGAAGCTAAGGATTCTAGAGCAGAATGGCCTTTATATACACCTTTTAAAATCTCTTGGGAATTAACAGGTATTAGAAGTGGTACAGAAGACTCAGCATTTGAAATCAATAAAAGAACAGTAGAAAGAATTCAAAGGAATTTAAATTTAAAAGGATTTGATAAATGGTTTAAGGGTAAATTTACTGAGTTTTTCAAATTCTCTGAAAATGAAAACTTATATACACCAGGAGGTGAATTTTTAGAAGAAATAAAAACACCAGGATACCCTACAGTACAAAGAGATTATGTAGGTTTTTATCACATTCACCCAGATAAAGGACCTATGGTGGGAAGTCAACATATAGATGGACCTCATAATTATTTAATTCCGTATCCAGTTAAGGACGAAATTAAAAAAGAACAAAAAAGAGAACAAATGATAAGGGATGCTTCACGAAGTATTCAACCCCCTGCTCCACAACCTCCATCCTCAACTCCTTCTACAGGATATGGTGGATATTAGAAAATCCTTTTGTATATTAGGGTTAAAAGGGTTTTATGTACTGGTTGATAGAAGAAGATAATCAAATAGAAGTATTAATTAATAGTGGCTATAAAAAGGCTTTTATAGAAGTAATTCCATATAGTGATAACAACCACCCAATTAATAATAAAGTATCATTACTGTATATTCGGCCATTAGGTGCGCAAAAAGGGTTTATGATATGTGTATCACATAGTGAAACTTTTAGTGTTAATAATACGCTAATAGACACATTACTTAGTAAATTTGATGTGTTGTATTGTAGAGATAAAAAACAAACATTACATTATTATCCTCTAAAAGCTTTATACGACATAAATCGACCACCTAATCCGTATATACGACCAACAACTAAAACACATGATATATTCTATTATAGAAATAAGGATAAAGATGATATAAATACAATTATTCCAATTGTAAAACATTTTGAATTATGTGAAAACATTTTTAATGATTTAAAAGAAAATATAAACCAAATAAAAACACCATATGCAGAATTTTTTAATACAAAAACCTCATTGGTATTCAACGCTATCGAGAGAAGTGGAATACAAATACACAACAAAACCTTCGGAGAATACTTTTACGATGAAAAAGGATCCAAGGTTTACACACAATATAACTTAAAAACATTAACATCAAGACCAAGTAATAAATTTAAAGGAGTAAATTATGCCGCACTTAACAAAGAAAATGGATGTAGAAAAGCTTTTATACCAGCTAATGATATTTTTTATGAAATTGATATTAGTGCTTATCATCCTAGTTTGTCTTGTCGTCTCATTGATTATAATTTCCCCACTGTGGATATTCACGATCATATGGCGAAACTTTATGGAGTAAGCTATGCTAAATCTAAAGAGCTAACTTTTAAACAACTATACGGAGGAGTATTTAAACAATATGAACATCTGGATTATTTTAAAAAGATAAAAAAGTATATAAATAAATTATGGAATGATTTTAAAGAAAAGGGATGGGTTGAATGTCCTGTTTCCGGTTATCATTTTGATGATAGTAAGTTAGAAAATATGAATCCGCAAAAACTTTTTAATTATTCGTTACAATGCTTGGAGACGTCAATGAATGT
>MDTA01141298.1_pt1 | contig 16659 bp, 14 predicted proteins | sample 811151 | NCBI WGS metagenome assembly MDTA01 (sample SAMN05326648, study PRJNA326480) | marine metagenome | isolation source: seawater | place: Indian Ocean: South | collected 2010 | reverse complement strand
AAATAATTAATTAATTAAAATTATTTATTTAAATAATATTTTGATATTAATCAATAAAAATATATTTAGATTGTATTAGAAAAGAAAAAGTAGCCATTATTGGGATAGAAAAAACAACTGAAATTTCTCTATTTAATCCTATTGCTATGAAAAAATAAATCAATAACCATTCCAAAAACCATGAAAAAGTTGTTAATGAAAAAAATCTATATGGGCTGCCATATCTTTTAAAAATTTTATTTTTACTAAAAAAATATGCTAAAACTGAATGAAAAACTGTAGATATCAATGTTGACATACCCACAGTTAAAAATCTAATTAGTAAGATTAAAAATAACTTGCTTAATAAAGTATTTATGAATCCAAACAATATAAATTTACTAAAAAGTTTTTTATAATTAAAATTTTTCTTTTCGTTTAAGAATCTTTTCATATTTTTATTTAACCATTTGGATGTTAAAAAATAAATATTGCGAATAAAGTATTTGTTATTTCTACTACTTCTTAGAATGAAATCTCATACTTGATTTATTTATCATATTCTTTACGAATTTCTAAGATATTTTTCTACAAGAAAAAAAAGAGTCTTTTTTCAATTTCTTAATTACTTAAATGGACTAAGAAAAATTTGCTTTTGATTATATTTTTGGATTTCTATGGATATAAAATTCTCAATTTTTATATCTTTTTAAAACTAGCACTTTCAAATATCTTAGAAGGTAGTAAAATATTTTTTATAAAAAATCAAGTAAATGATAGCGAATTTAACCAAAATCTTTTTTTATCCCTTAAAGAAATATCGTTCTACATGTTTATCATTTACTTTAATAATATTAATAATTACACTTCTAGCATTTTTTCTAGGATTTGGTGATGATAGAGGCTTTAACCTCAAAAATTATCTTACTAGTACTTATATAGTTGGAGACTTTGACTCATATCAAAGATCTATTAATGAAATAATAAATGATTTTCTAAAATTATTTTCAGGATCTAATCTTCAGCCTAGTGAAGCGATACAAGGACCAGTAATGCCAATTTTATTAAATGCGAGCAAAATACTAACAAACAATTTCATACCTTTTTATATTTTATCTATTTACATTTCATATTGGTTTATTACTTTTGCTATTGATATTTCTAGAGATATATCTCCTTGGGTGGATTCTCAATTAGAAAAGAAGATTTTTAATTTTAAAATTAAAAATAAAGTCATAATTGATCTTAGTTATTTGGAAATTTTTGGTATTATTTTTAATCCAATTTTATTATTTTATGTTATTTTTCCAGCAAGCGATCTTCCTTTCGCATTTCTTGTACTTTTTATTATATGGAACCTTGGCAAAGAAAAATATAATCTATGTTATCTAACTTACATTATTTGCCTTCTTACTAGGCCAACTGGATTATTTTTATTGCCAGCAGTTTTAATAATATTTTATTTCGACTATAAGCAAAATAAACGTTTCAAATTTATGGCTTATATTTTACTAATATTATTAAGTTTTTCTTTCTATTATTATTACAGGGGATATTCAGTAACAAATTTCAGTGATACCCTGCAATATGGAGGATATGGAGGGGGACTTAATGTCTGGGGACTGCCTGTACCGGGATGGATAATAAAACAAAATTCGAATATTAATTTAGAGTTAAACAAAATAATATCAATAATTTTCACACCTTTTATTCAAATAATTTCTTCATTAGGATTAAGGCCTTCTTATACAACCATTTTCGATGGTAATACTGAGGAAATTCTTTCTATAGTTTCAATAAAGCCTTATATTTACGCTTATATAAGAATTATATGGGGAGCGATTATTACATTACCTGGTTTAATCTTTTTAGTCTTGATATCAATTCAAAAAAAAGATAACAAACAGTTGATAGCTATGATTACAATTATTTTTTCTTTCGGCGTAGGATTATCATCATCAATAACATTAGAAAGATATTTATTTTTTGCTTACCCTGTATTATCAATATCCGCTATAAGTTCATATATTAAAATGCTTGCAACTATTAAAAGTGATATAAAATTAGATAAAACAAATTAAATTTCTTCAAAACAAATGCATATAGATAATATTATCCCAGGAGTTAAAAGAATTAGATTAAATAATTTAGAAAGCCTCATAGATAAAGCTAAAGCCGAATTTGTTGATTTAGAGAAAAATCATAATTGGGATATTCCTGCAGCTAGAGGAGATATAAAGGCGGGTATAAAAGATATATATGGAGAGACAACAAATGAGCAATGGGCATTAAAAAGAGCTTGTTTTTTCCCTTGGAATATGTCTATTTATAATAATATTTGGGAGCTAGGCAAAATAACCAGAATACAAAATCCAGAAATTTCAAATCCTCAAGAAATATGGAAAATAGATGAAAAAGGTATGTTTACTTATTTAGCAATATCTATTTATAAAGAAAATTCATTTATTAAAGAGCATGTAGATATGCATAGAAAAGTCAAATCTCAAAAGCTTTTACACACTAAATTAGTACTTTCTGAATTTGGTAGAGATTATATTGGCGGTTTAGAAATCAGATACCATGACGAATGGCGTAGGATTGAGGAGTGTGGCAAACCAGGAGATATTTATATTTTTGATGGATGCATGCCACATAGAGTAGTTATTGAAAAAGGAGTCAGAAAAACAATATTTCCTATCCCTACAATAATAAGAAGGCCTACTAATTTCTTCTCATATAGTGAAGATAAGAAAGGTAATATTTTTGATAAAATAAAAATAAAGATAAGAGATTCTTTATATAAATGATTGATTTAAAAAAAATTTTATCTGCTTATAAATTAGATATAAATGGAATTTATCAAAGAAAAAACAAAGTTAGTAAGGAATATACAAAGAATTTCGGAATACAATGGAGTATTTTTTCCAAAACACAACTAGATTCAAATACTGATCTTGACATCACATACCAACGCTTAAAAAAAGATATAGGAAATGATCCTGAATTATTTTTCAAAAATAAGGTAGTCCTTGAGGTAGGTTGCGGTGCTGGACGTTTTACAGAAATAATTAGTAAATATTCTAAGCTTTTGATTTCAGTTGACTCATCTGATGCCGTCTATTCATGTAAAAAAGTTTCTAATAAAGAAAATACTTTTATTATTAAAGACTCAATTTATGATTTAGATATTAAAAATTTAAAATTTGATGTTGTGATTTGTTTAGGGGTTTTACAGCATACTCCAAAAATCAATGAAACGATTATTAAGTGCGTTGAATTCCTTTCTAAAAATGGAAAGTTAATAATTGACCAATACAGCGTTGAATGGATACCTTCACCTTATTTCACATGGAAGTATCTTTATAGAATTATTACAACTAAAATTAACCCAAAAATCCTTTTAAAAATAGTCAGAATATATATTGATATATATTTTCCTTTCGCCTGGATAATTTCTAATTTAAAAGGTGGATTTATTATTCTAGGATTAATTCCTCTTCCAATATGGATTTATAAAGATAAGAGTTTATCCTATAAAGAGGCGAAAGAATGGGCAATTTTGGATACTTATGACGCTTTTGGAGCAAAATTTGATAAACCCACTACAAAATTTAATTGGATAAAAAGGTTCAAAAAATTACATCTTAAATTGGACTATATTAAAACTGAAAATGGACATGGAGGCATTGTTCAGAAATAATAAATTTTTATTAATTTTATTTAAATATATCAATAGGACCTTTCTCTGGATAAACCTCAATTTTATCTAATTTAAGCAATCCTATAAGAGAATTTTTGCAGTAATTAGAGATTATTGGTTTATATTTAAATTCATTTGAATCATTTATTATTTCAAGTGTTTTAATTGGAATTCCTGATCCATAATTCGCACATGCAATTACAAAGTTACATTTTTCTTTTAATTGGGCGATATTTTTTACAAAGCCAAGAATTTCAATAGAAATATTCTTTCTAGATTTATATTTTCTCAAAATTAATTCTGCATCATTATTAAGAATATTTCCTGTAATAAAAACCTCAAGGGCCGTTTTCAATTCAAGTCTCTCAATAAAATCTAGTAAACTAGCAAAATTATGGATGAGAGTCCAATTGCCAATAATTAGCAAATTAGTCTTATTTTTATTAAAAGATTTAACTGTAGAAAAAGGAATATCTTTTAATTTTTGAAAACTTTCAACTGAGGGACAAAATGAATATTGAGTTTTATATGAAAAAAATCTTAGATATAAATTTCCCCATATTGAATATTTAAGGGATTCTTTTGATCTCATAATAAAAATTTTTTTTGCGAAAATATAAATTAATAATTCAACAAAAAAGAAAATAATCACTAAGCTTAAATAATAAAAAAAATTAATACATGATTTTATAGGTCTAAATTTGAATAAATAAAAATTAGCTTTTAAGAAATCATAAAAATAATAAGCTAATGAACCATGCGACTTAAAATTAACTCTTCTTTTATTTAATAATGCTTGAAAAAAAGCTATAAAACATCTTGAATCAGCAACAATAATTTCAGCATATTTAGATAATTTAATTGAATCTAAATTAGGTCTTTTTCCAAATATTGGAATAAATTTATTGCATGATTTTGTATATAAATACTTTTGAGAATCTTCAAACTTAATTGAAATCGATTTACTTTTAATTTTAAAATCACTACAAAGAAAATCTATTTCACCAAATAATTTAGAAAATGATTTTAATTCTGCTTTAGTCTCTATATGCCCGCCTCCTTGAATAGAATTTTTTCTCAAAAAAGATATATAAATATTTTTTTTATTTTCCATTTACCCAAAATGATATCAACTTAAGTCTTGAAATAAGAGCATCTGATGAAAAAATAATTTCCATAAATTGATCCTCAAGAAAAAGATTTTTTACAGAATCTAATTTCTTATTTATTAATTTAAGATTATCATTAGATCCAATATTAAAACCTTTTTTATTCAAATAAGAAAAACTTTTTGAAGAATAAGATGAAAGTAATTCCTTTAATTCATATTTTATTGGTTTTTTTAAAAAATCTATTGAATTTTTATTACTTAAATAATCAGTAATTAATTTTGATAAATATGGTACCCTTACCTCCAAGGAGTATCTCATTGAAGCTGCATCTACCTTAGCTAAAACACTGCGCAAATAAACTTGCTGCTCAAATTTTAATAGGTTTAGAAAGTTATTTTTATCAAAAGTGAATTTTCCCATCTTTAATTTATTTGTAATAATCTCTGCTCCCATTAAACGAAATCTTAATTCTAGTATATTTTCATTTTTTAAATATTTTGAATATTTTTTGGGTAAGTTTTTATACAAAAAATTTTTAATTAAATTTGGTATGTATTTTTTGATTTTAAATCTTTTTAATGCAATTCGATCTCTTTCATAACCTCCAAATAATTCGTCAGCGCCATCTCCAGATAAAACAACTCTTGTATTTTTGTCAATATTTTTACACAAATGCATCATTGGGAAAATCCCTAAATCTAAAATAGGATAATCAAGAGAAAGATAGTCTTCTAAAAGTTCTAAAATATTATCTTCTTGAAAAGGAATATTTCTATAATTAAATATATAATTTGGATCAAATAATTGCTTAAACTGAGAAATTCTTGAACTCTCATCATGTTCTGAATTTTTAAGAGATAAAGAAAAAAAAGTATTTTCAATAGGATTTAATAATTCAAACTTTTTTGCAGCCCCTGCTAAAACACTACTATCTACTCCCCCTGACAAAAAAATACCACTCCCTCTATCGCTATGACTCAGTTGACGCTTAATAGATTTGGAGATTTTCTTTTCAAGATTTAACTTATCAAATTTATTGCCTCGTGATTTTTTTCTTGAAAATATTTCACTATTAAAAATAGCTTTATGTTTAATTGAAAAATCTAACGCAGAAAAAGTACTTATTTGATTGATTGGAAATTCATTTATATTTTTATAAATTGTTCCATAATCTAATGAATGTCCAAGGAATATCAACTCTTTTAAATTTTCATCATTTATCTTTTTTAAATTAAATACTCTTGATAAAAGTCTTAATGAAGATGATAAAGATATTAAATTACTGTTCCTGAAAATAAAAAGAGGTTTTATTCCAAACCTATCTCTAGCTATTGTCAACTTCTCAGAATATTTATTCCAATGGACAAATGAATACATTCCATCTAATTCCGACAAATCGAAATTATCCATTTCTAATAAATGAGATAATGCAAAGGTATCGGAGGAACTTTTTTCGAATTCAGAATTATATTTTCCATAATCATATATCTCTCCATTATAAATAAGAGTATTTTCTGATTTAGGATTAAAATAGGGTTGCTTATAAATTTCAGATTTATCTTGAATAGCTAGTCTAGAATGTGCCATGAACAAATTATAATTTTCTTTTTCAATAAAATTTTTAGAAGAACTATCAGGACCTCTATTATTTAAAAGATAAATATTTTCACAAGACTTTTTATATAATGAATCTGAATTCGTTGATGGAATTTCTAAATAGCAAAAGAAACCACACATTTGAAATTGCCTATTTACCAAATAGATCTATTGCTGCCACTTTAGCATTATTAGAGTAATAACTATAATTTTCAAAGATATTTTCTAAAGCAGTTTCAATCTCTGTTTTTTTAGCATATGAATTAATAATTTGGCCACAGTTAAATTTACTTAACATAGTATTAACTGAAGATTCTTTTGGTCCAAAATATAAAAAAGGTGTAGCCAAGCAAAGATAATATTGAATTTTTGTAGGAAAGGAAAGATATGCAAATTTTGCTTGCTTTGGATTTATCAAGTCATAAGAGAATCCAATACAATTTGAATCAAATAATTCAATAAGTTCATTTTGATTTAACCATCCAGTATATTTAATATTTGAGTAATTGCATATTTTCGAATAACGTAAATCAGTCACTATAAATTCGTATTTTTTCAATTTCCCAAATTGATCTAATATTGGGATCAAATCATCATTAGATAATTTAACTCTACCTCCTAAGTGGCCTGAACCAGCCATTATTACTCTCTTTTTGCTATTAATAAAAGACTGTCTTCTTACAAAATTTAAATTTATAATATCTTTAGAAAGTTTACCTAATTCAATTTCATAATTGATTTTTTTATTACTTATTAATTTATATTGATTTATCATCCCTGGGGAAACTACTTTAGCGTTTTTAGATTGATTTAAAATTCTTTTTAAATAATATTCTGGGTAAGAAAAAGCTAGAGGATATGAATTTATAAAATGAATAGGACAATCATGAATAATACAAGTATCTATTATTCCCAAAAATGATATAAATATATGTATTAAAGACAATTCTGGTTGAACAATAATAAAAACCTTTTTTTTTGTAAAAATATATAAAATTATTAAATAAAAAAGTGGCCTAATCGCAGCAAAAAATAAGATAAATGAAATGAAAGCAAATGGAAGTAATGTAAAATACTTGGATAGCAAAATCTTCTGTAAAATTCTGAATTCTATATAGTTTTCAGTAGATATTAATTTTGAACTTTTTATATAGGACTGTGTACTTAATATTTTTGCGCCGCCATGTTTTGCATATAAATTAAAAGGAGAAAAAATAATATAATTCATTATTTTGGTTATATAAAAAGAAACATTTTACTATTCTTTAAATATATGTAAAACAAATTGTAAAAATATATTTATTTAAAATAAATTCATAAGAATATAAACAAAATATAGTTTTGGTATATTAGATAATATATAATCATAATATGCTAAATATCAGTAATAAGGCACCTAAAGACAAAATAATTGATTATATAAGGTTTAAATATAAAAATTTCAAAAGAATTAAACTTTGCAAAACTGCCTTAGCAAGTTTCCCAAGATCAGGAAATACACTTACTAGATATATGTTGTCAAATTATTTAAATCGAATTGATAAAACTAATCTAAATGAAGAAGAATTATTAAACACATATACACCATCCTTAATATCTAAAAAAAGCATTGATCCTAAAAAAGCAGTAATTATTAAAACACACCATGAATTTAATAAAAATTATAAGAAGGCTATATTTTTATATAGACACCCTATAGATTCATACTTTTCATTTGTAGTAGCTGAAGCTCAAGGTGGTAATTGTGATAGATATCCTAATCTGCTAAAGATAATAAAAAAATATCCTATCGAAAAATTTTGCCAAAGTTTTATTGAAATTAATTTGACTTGGCTAAAAATTATAGAAATAAAAAAAATCCCCATAATACATTTTGAATATCAAGAAATAATAAAAAAAAGGGAACAATTTTTTAAAAAAGTTATAGAATTCTTAGATTTAAAATATGAGGATATTTATCTTAAAGAAACTATTGAATATTTTAAAAATAAAAATGTTAGTTATAAATATGAATCTCAATCAGAAGCAAGAAATTCATTATCTAAAATAAAAGAATATTATTTAAATTATTCTGATAAGTTTAAAGATATAAATAAAGCAGTTAATTTTTATGAAATAATGATAAAAAAGCTTAAATGAAAAAATCAAATTTATTCTTATTTAGTATATTGCAGCTATTTAAGGCATCATACTATTGCTGGGAAAGCAGAATAAAGAATCCAATAAGATCAAAAAATTTTTATGTATTAATTCCTTCAGTTTTGCCTATAAACCATACACTTATACAATTGCCATTAATTTTGTCTGCTTATAGGTCAGGTTTAAGGATTAAAATTTACCTGACCCTAAGAGAACCACAGAGCCTAATATATTATTTCTTTTTAGGGGTTACTTCTTTCTACTTTATAAATAATCCTTTCGAAAAAACATCTTCCGATTATAAAAATAAAAACTTTAAAGAACTAGAGCTAAATAAATATTATGAAGCAAGTTTTAAGAGAGTCTTCAAATTAGATTCATTAAATAATTCAAATAAAGATCATCTTAATTTCATGTCAAAAACAGAAAAAAGTAATATTAGAATACTTAAATTATTAACAAAATTAAATTTTAAAAAAATAAGGTCTATTTTCTTTACGGATACAGTTTATGTTCCACAAGGTCCTATTTATGAATATATAAAAAAATACCAACCTAAAATTTATACTCTTACTTATAACGTTGGACACCTCGATAATACTTTGGTTATAAATGAATTAACAAAATCTGATCAATATAGGCATCCATACATTCCTGAAAAAAATAAATTTATGGAATTTAAAAAAGAAAATACAAAATATATATCTGAAATACATAAAAATATTATTCGAAAACTTGAAAATTTTTATATTGACAAACATTGGTTCCCCATTTGTGGTACTTCAGATTATTGTGAAGATCAAAATATAGCTTTAGAAAATAAAATTAATAAAATCAGGGAATCAAATCAAATTATTACTATTTTCCCTCACATATATTGGGATGCAGCAGGATTTTATGGAAAATCTGTATTCCCAAATTTCAAAATATGGTTAGAAGAATCTATAATATTAATTTTAAAAAATACTAAAGAGAAAATTATAGTTAAAGATCATCCAGCAAATTTATCAAAATTAAATTTAAAGTCAAATAGTTTTGAATCTTCAGTTGAAAGATTTATTTCTCAACTAAATAATGAAGATAGAGAGAGAATTATTTATCTTCCTCCTAACACAAATTTCTCAACCATTAAATTATTAAAATTAAGTGATTTAGTTTTAACAGTAAGAGGTACTGTAGCTGCAGAAGCAGCTTTATATAGGAAAAAAGTAATTCTAGGAGGGACTGGGAAATACGACTATATAGAAATAGCTTCAAGTTCCACTCAAAAAAATGATTATATATTTAAGTTAAAGAAAGCTTTAAAATCTAGCCAATTAGAAACTACAGTTCACTTTAATGCTGCACTATATTTAAAGTGTCTTTGGGAGGAAATGACTTACTATACTAAGATTATTAACTTCAAATTTATAAAAGTTGAAAATCATCATCAACCTAAAACAATATTTCAACAAAAATTTATAAACTCAAAAGAAATCGATAAATTATCTAAATGGCTCTTAAAACCTAATGTAACTTTTAACAATAATTGAAATCTATACAAATTTAAAATATGAATAATTATAAAAATAAATTCCAATCTCTTTTTTACCTTTTAAGTCTTCTTGATAAAAGGATAAAATTCAGACTTTTGTATTCCTTTTTTTCAATAGTTTTTTTGGCAATATATCAAATAATATCAGTATATTTGATGTCTCCTTTAATTAGTTATATTACATTATCAAACGATAATATTTCTAATGGTTTTATAAGTTTAAATTTTTCACCATTTCATTCTTTACTATTATTTTTGTTTGCTTCTATATCATCATTCATTCTGAATTTTTTAATTCTTTGGAAATTAAAAAATGTAGTTGTCGACGCAGGTAGCTCACTTGCAATTAAAAGCTTTGAATCATTATGTTCAAAAAACTATTTATATTTCAGATCAAATAACCCATCTGAGTTGGCTAGTGCAATAATCATACAATTAAATCAATTAATTGGCTCTTTCTTTAATCCCCTAATTCTTGCTGGTTCTTCCATAATAATAAGCATATTCCTAATTTTATTTTTACTTTTTAATTCACCATATGTTTTAATTTCTATTTTTTTAGCTTTGTTAATAATAAGCCCATTATTTTATATTAACCAAAAGCTATCTCCCAAATCAAAAAGTTATGAGGTTAAGCAATTAAATACAGATATAGTTTCGATTCTAACTTCTCTTCTTTCATCTCCACATGCAATATTTTTTACCGATATTACAAAATATTTGATTAAAAACTTTAAAAAAGTCTATATCTCTTTGAGAACGAAAATGGCAGATATTGAATTCTCTAGATCTTTTACGAAATATATAATTGAGTTTTTTTTATCGTTATCCTTACTTATTATATTTACTCTAAACATTTCAAATAACTTTAACCTTGATCTAGAAAAAATAGCTATTTCTCTAATAATACTTCAAAAATTAATCCCAAATGTTCAACAAATACTTACAACATTTTTACTTGTAAGATCTTCAACAGCAGCATTTAATACAATTTTAGAAATTAATAGTGAAAAATACCTTTATAGAAAATCATACAAACGAAGTCAGCAGACTTTAGAACTTAAAAATATATCTAGTAAACTTATAAAAAAAACTAAAAGTAGAAATATTAATATTAAATTAAACAGTGGTGACAGAGTTTTATTAAAAGGAGCTTCTGGATCAGGAAAATCTACACTTCTTGATATTATTTCAGGATTAAAAGAACCAGATTCTGGTGAAATTTTAGTTAATAATAAAAAAACTTGTATAGGCTTTAATTTATCTTCTTTCGTTCCTCAAAGGAGTTTTGCCCTGCCTGGTGATCTAGCATTTAACATAACTCTTATTGAAGATAAACTATCTAAAACAAATATTGAAAAGCTAAATCATGTTTTTAATCTATCCCTTTTAAGTAATGATTTCCATTTTAATGATTTATTTAATAAAAAAATTTCAGAGGATTTAAGTAATATTTCTGGTGGGCAATTACAGAGAATTGCAATTGCAAGAGCTCTATTTAAATCCCCTTACTTTTTATTTCTCGATGAAGCTACAAGTGCTCTTCCAGAAATGCAATCTAAATTAATAATGAACAATATCTCTGAATACCTTCCAAAAAGTATAATTATCTATATTTCTCACAAAAATTATGAATCTGAAATAGCTAATAAAATTATTTATCTTTAATAGGAAAATTTTGTAATTTATAAATATTAACTATGATAAATTTGAATTAAATTTTTTTCAAAATCTTATTTTGAACAAATTCAGCATAATAAAAATCTAATTCTGTATTTATATCAATTGATTCATATTCATCAATTAAATAAGAGGCATTTTTACCAGAAATTAAATTATTAATCCTTCCATTTTTTATTAAAAGACCAAACCTAAAAAGATAATAAGCACTATTTTCAATGTAAAGTGGTTGCCTTTCTTGTTGATTCCTTGGATTATTAGGGAATAATCTATTACATTCTAAATCTATATTTTTGAATGAAGTTTCTCTATTAAAATTAGATATCCATAAATCATCTCTAAATTCATTAACTGAAAAAACCAAATCTACGTTTTTTTCATATATTATTTTCTTTCCATGTTTTAAAAATGATTTCGCTGTTTCTAATTTTCTTAAAGGGTTTGTAGGCTGTAAAAGTAAAATTAGATCATTTTCATCTAAATTAATAAAATCACCAAAATGAAAAATTGCTGATTCAGTACTTGCTCTAGATCCTGATAGTTCTTCAGGTCTCAATATAAAATTAACTGAAAATTTCTTGGCTATTTCTTTAATAGAAAGATCATTAGAAGATATAAAAATTTTCGAATTAGAAGTTAGCTCCCTCGCAATTTCCAGAGTATAGTAAATTAAAGGTTTGCCATTAAACAATTTTGTATTTTTACCTTTAACTCTCTCTGATCCTTTCCTGGCAGGTATAAATATAAACACTATTTTAATTAAATATTTTTAAAATTTATTGTCATGAATATCTTTTAAATAATCCTTAAGAGTATAAATATCCTTTAAGTACATTTTTTTATCTAATATCGGCAAAATAGTATATTGATCTATTAAAAACAATTTCTTCATATATTGAATATTAAATTCATCTTCTTCATTTAAAAAAGCAAAATTTTTATTAAAAAAGGGATTTATTAAAGCATGAATACTAGCATCATTCAAAAGAGCTCTAAAAATATCGCCTTCTGAAATAAGACCAATAATATGTAATTCATAATCAGAAACCAAAACAGCTCTAGTTTTTAACGATGATATTATATTTGCGCACTCTAAAATAGATATATTTGTTGACACTGTGTATGATATTAAAGATTCCTTGTTCATTTAGGACGTAATTTCCTTTATTAATAGATTATCGTCAACTTTTGTAGACGACAATAAGTCTATAATCCTTTTTGAAGACTTTCCATCGCCATATGGATTCTTTGAAGAAGCCAAACCGTTTTTGAAATTTTCGGATAAAGCTTTATTTATAGATTGAATTATGGATTCAATGTTGTATTCACAGTTAATTACATTCTCTCCTTGAACTCTACCTTGTTGCCTTATACCAATATTAACTGCAGGAGTTCTGAAACTTGGAGCTTCTAGTAAACCTGATGAAGAATTTCCAACTATACAGCTACATTCTCTCAATAAAGATAGATAAATTTTTCTAGTTAAATTAGAAAAAATATGCATATCAGTTCTTCTAGAGGCAAAGATTTTTTCTTTAACCAAAGTGGATCCTGCATCATTATTTGGAAGTATTATTATCTTGGGCAATGAAAATTTTTCTAATGCTTTCAATAATTGTGAAGTATTTTCACTCGCCATTTTTAATTGTTCAGTTACAGGATGTTGAACAATTAAGAGAAATCCATTTTTAAGAGAAATATTTAATTCCTTTTCTACAAAATCAATATCATGTAAATCCTCAGAATAGATCTCATCAAGCTGGGGGGCACCAACATTATGCACTCTAAATTCTTGTTCACCCAATCTCTTTAGTCTCTCAGATGCATCAGAATTAGCAGCAAAATGTAAATGAACTAATTTTCCAATAGCATGTCTCGCAATACCATCTATATTGCCAGATCTTTCCCCAGCTTGGATATGGGCACATGGAATGTATGAATAGGAACAAGCTAATGCAGCCGCTAATTGTTCACCTCTATCACCAGCCAGAATCGTCCAATCTGGTTTCTCTTGCATCAAAATATCAACGAAACTTGAAGCGAAAAGGCCAACAGATTTAGCCATTGAATAATTGGTTGATCCTTCTAATGACATGAGCACTTTGCTACCTATAAAAAAACCTTCTTGTTCAATTTCATTTACTAATAATCCATTCTCCGATAAGAGGACCATATTTGTAGCGCAAATACTATATTCAATTGATCTTTTAATACAATCGCGAATAATTGGTCTAATATATCCCCATTCGCCTCTTGATCCTAAAACAAATAAAAATTTCATTTTATATTTCTAACATTTTATCTTCAATAATCGTATCTTTTGGAATATCTTCCAAAGCTTTTTTACCCAAATAATCATCCATCATGTAGGAAGGGATACCAGTGCCAGGCCTTTTTGACCAAATATTTTTAAGAGTTAGATTTTCTCCTTTTTTTATATTTTTTATTGAGACTAAACTTCTTCTAGCCCAAAGTCTAATCGGTTTCTCCTTACTATGTATTACCTTATTGTCTCCAAGAGATTTTTCAATATTATTTATTGATATTGATAAGTTCTTAAACTCTTCAAAAGTAATGGAAACTGATTGATCAGGACAAGGGATATTTTCATCAAGTGTTACATGCTTTTCAATAATTTCAGCACCTAATGATACAGCTGCAATTGAAGTTTCAAGACTTCTAGTATGATCAGAATGACCAATTTTAGCCATTGGGTATCTTTCAATTAACTTATTGATTACTTTTAAATTAATATCCTCAAAAACAGGAGGATATTCGCTTACGCAATTCAAGAGAGAGAGCTCCACACTTAAATCTTTCATAAAGGAATATGTCATATCGATTTCATCTAGTGTTGACATCCCCGTTGACAAAATCATTGGTTTACCAAATTTTGATATTTCCCTCAAAGTTGGTAAATCAGTAAATTCTCCTGAACCAATCTTAAACCTTTTAACTAGAGGGTTTATTTCTTGTGCTGCTTTAAAACTAAATGGAGTGCACATATACTCTATTCCAATTTTGTTACAAGCTTCCTTAAGCTCAAAATGATCATCTAAAGAAAGTGCATATTTAACCAAAAAATCATATAGTGGTATATCAAAATTAGAGGACATTGGGACATCTCTTAGCATCTCTTCATCAGGCAGATGGTGTTGATACTTTACTGCTGATGCTCCTGCTAACTTTGCCTTTTCAGCCATTGTAATAGCTTTATCAAGGGAACCTAAATGATTATCACATGCTTCAGCTATCAGAAAAGTTTTCATCCCCATAACAATGATTTAGTAAATCAATAATAGCTTATTAGATTAGTTTTTTTTTCCTTTGCAATTAATCAAAATAGTTGAAAAGGTTATAATTTAATAAATTGAGAAAGTCTAATTGAAGCAATTAACTAAAAATACTGTAGATTTGCATATTCATGATGGTCACAATAGTTCCTTACTAGTAAGTGATGCGAAAACAGGCAATATACTTTTTGGAGCTAATGAAGAACGTTATACACACAAAAAAAACCAAAGTGGATTTCCCATAAATTCTCTTAAAAAATCGCAGGAATATTTAAATTTTTCTTTTGAAGATATACAAGGAGTGTTTTATTCATCAAGAACTGAACCTTATCTTCCTACAAAAACGAATTCCGATCTTTTCAGATATTTATTTTTAACTCTTAGTCCTTTTTTAAGTAAATATTTTTTCACAAATAAATTAATCTCGAATTTTTACAAAAAAATCTCACATTTATTTCGCAGAAAAGATTCTAAAAAAACTTTAAGGGATTTGGGAATTAGTACCAAGAATATACAATTTTATGATCATCACTATTGTCATGCAGCATCAACAATTAGTTTTTTGCAATCTACGCCGACAAAAGATGTATTAATTTTCACTTTAGATGGTTCAGGAGATTTATCTTCTGGCTCAATATTCATTTTTAATTCTGGGAAATTAAGAATTATTGAAAGAATACATTCATTAGATTCACTCGGAGAAATTTATTCTCAAGCGACAGGTCTTTTAAATATGAAGCCTCTTGAACATGAATATAAATTGATGGGTCTTGCTCCCTATTGTAAGAAAGAATATGCCGAAAAGGTCTATGAAATATTAGTCAAAAAAGTAATCAAAATTAGCAAGGATAAAAAAGGGAGAACAGTATTCAAATCAAGAAAGGGATTGTTTGGAATTCCATTAAGAAAGCATTTAGGTAAAGAATTATCTGGATATAGATTTGATGCCATTGCTGCAGGGATTCAACTTTTAGTTGAGAAAGTTGTTACTCAATGGATAATAGATTGGATAAATTCAACTCAAATTAATGACATAGCAATTTCTGGTGGTGTTTTTATGAACGTTAAATTAAATAAATTAATCGCAGAATTACCAGAAGTTAAGAAGCTTACAGTAGTTCCATCTTCAGGAGATGAAAGTTTAGTTTTTGGAAGCCTCGTAGCATCATATTTAAAAAACAAATTTAAATTAAGAAATATCTCTGATTACTATAATCAAGGATCAAAAAATGGACTCTTAATTGGTAATTCTTATTCCCCAAATGAAGTCAAAATCGCAATCAAAGATTATGAATCACAAAATAAATCACATGAAATAAATTTATTTTCTGGGGAAGAGATTCAAAATAAAATTATTGATTTACTAATAGTTGGCAAAGTTGGAGCAAGATTCTGCGGGCGCATGGAATTCGGAGCAAGGTCTTTAGGTAATCGATCAATAATTTGTTCACCAAGAGATATTAAGCAGATTAGGATAATAAATGAAGCTATAAAATCAAGAGATTTTTGGATGCCTTTTGCACCTGTAATTCTAGATAAATATTCTTGTGACTATTTAAAAATTAAATCCAATCAAATCAATAGCTATGAATTTATGCAAATTGCAGCAGATTCCAAGGAATTTTT
>MDTA01150294.1_pt1 | contig 16660 bp, 11 predicted proteins | sample 811151 | NCBI WGS metagenome assembly MDTA01 (sample SAMN05326648, study PRJNA326480) | marine metagenome | isolation source: seawater | place: Indian Ocean: South | collected 2010 | reverse complement strand
CAGATTTACATCTAGGAAGTTTTGAAAGTATAGAAAAATTAGAAGAGGCTATTGATATAATAAATTCTAAAAATCCAGATTTAATTTTGTTTACTGGTGATTTAGTTAATAATTCATTCACTGAAATTCGACCATTTAAAAAATCATTACAAAAGTTAAAATCTAAGTATGGTAATTTTTCTGTATTAGGTAATCACGATTATGGTGATTATATTGGTATAAAAAGGAATTCAAATAAATGGATTAAAAACTTTAATAACTTAATAAAAACACAAGAAGAATGTGGTTTTAAATTGTTAATGAATGAATCTACTGAAGTTAAAATTAATGATGCTTCTTTTAATTTAGTTGGAGTTGAGAATTGGGGAGCTGGTAATTTTAATAAGGATGGAGATTTTGATAAAGCAATAGAAAATATAGATAATAATAACCCCACGATACTAATGTCACATGATCCCTCACATTGGAGAGAAGTTATTTTAAATCATGATTTTAATATTGATTTACAATTGTCAGGACATACTCATGGAATGCAGTTTGGTATTGAAATTCCATCATTTAAATGGAGTCCTATCAAATATAGGTACAAAGAATGGGCCGGTTTATATAAAAAAAATAACAAACAAATTTATGTAAATAGAGGGTTGGGACATTTAGCATATACAGGAAGAGTTGGTATTCTCCCAGATATTTCGTTATTGAATATTTCAAATGAAGTCTAATTCATTAGAAATTACAGATAATATTAATTGTGTTCCTAAGGATTGGGATAATGATTCAATGCCTTCTAATTTAACTTTTAATTTTCTTAGTTCTTACTCCGCAAATAATTCTAAATTGATTCATTTATTTATTCATAATGAATCATCTAGATTCTATTTTAATTTATTTAAATTAAATTTTTCAAAAGCAACAAATTATTCAAAACATTGGAGTCGATTTTTTCTACAATACTTTGAAATAAAAATGCTCTTACTTTCTAATACTTTTGATTCAACTAAAACTTATTTTCAATTAAATAATGATTTAGATTTAAAATGTATTTTAAAAAAAATAAAGTATAAATTTGATGTTATAGTTTTACCAGAAAATTTATACAATTCCTTTAACACCAAAATTAGTTTAACTAAGGTTGAAATTGAGGGAAATATGATTTTAAATATTGATAATAATTGGAATTCAATGGAAGATTATTTATTTGCATTAAAAAAAAAATATAGGTACAAGTTTAAAAAAATACTTAAATCCACAGATAATTTAGAAATTAGACATTTATCAAAAGAATTTATAGATGAAAATTATATTTTAATACAGGACTTACTAGACCAAGTTGTTTCAACATCTAATTTTAATGGCCCCCAATTTAATGTTAAAACTTTTTCATCTCTGGTTTTAAAAAAATATCTTGCAGTTAAAGGTTATTTTTTAGAAGAACGTTTAGTTGGTTTTTCTACTTATTCAATCCAAGAATCAGAATTACATACAAATTATGTTGGATTTGATAAAACTTTAAATATCAATATTCCGATTTATGCTAGAATGATTTTAGATCATATTTCAACTGCGATTGTAAAAAAATCTACTAAATTAATATTAGGCAGAACAGCTAATGAATTTAAAAGTAATTTTGGAGCTGTTCCTGAAAAAAACTTTATCTATATTAAGTTTACTAATATTTTTCTAAACCTTTTATTTAATCCATTAATTAAGAATATAAAGATGAAAAAGTGGAAGCAGAGAAGGCCATTCAAGGAATCTTCATTGCAGAAAAGTATCAAAACAACATAATACTTATTATATATTTGCATAAATGAAGGGAACAGTGATAAAGTCAACGGGAAGTTGGTATCAGGTAAAATCCGAATCCGGACAAATACTAGAATGCCGATTGAAGGGAAAATTCCGAACAGAAGGAATTAAGAGTACTAACCCTGTTGTAGTTGGGGATAGAGTAAAAGTAGAGGAGTCTGATAATACCTTTATGATTATTGAGCTATATGATAGGAAAAATGCAATTATCAGAAAATCAGTAAATCTTTCTAAACAAACTCATATTATCGCTTCAAATATTGATCAAGCTATTCTCATGATCACTATCAAAAATCCTATTACAACTACTAATTTTATAGATCGCTTTCTTGTTTCTGCAAATGCATTTGGAGTTGATGTAATTCTTTTATTTAATAAAATAGATTTGTTTTCTGAGGAAGACCAAAAACAACATACTGAATTAATATCTATTTATTCTAATATCAGATATAAATGTATTTCTATTTCTGCTACTAAAGATGATTTATCTGATGTTATGGAGATTATGAAAGGAAAGATAACCTTGATTTCTGGTCATTCAGGAGTTGGAAAATCGACACTTATTAATTCTCTACAAGATGGATTAAATATAAATACCAAAGAGGTTTCAGTAAGTTATAGTCAAGGACAACACACTACTACTTTTTCTGAATTATACGAATTAGATTTTGGAGCTTCCATCATTGATACTCCAGGTATTAGAGGTTTTGGTTTAGTAGAGATTGAAAAGAATGAAATTACAAATTATTTTCCTGAGTTCTTTAAATTGAAAGGAGAGTGCAAGTTTAATAATTGTATACACAAAAATGAACCAAACTGTAAAGTCAAACAAGCTGTATTGCAAAATAAAATTGCTGAAAGTAGATATTTTAGTTATTTAAGCATGTTAGAAGAGGAAGAAGAAAAATACAGAACAACAGGATATTAGATGAGAGCAGTTATACAAAGAGTAAGTGAAGCTTCTGTTGAAATAAATAATCAGCTTGTTGCAGAAATTGATAAAGGGTTTCTTATTTTACTTGGAATTGGAATAGACGATAATTTAGAAGATGTTATTTGGTTATCAACCAAAATTTCCCAACTTCGTATTTTTTCGGATGCAGATGGAAAAATGAACAAATCTATCATTGAGGAAGATGGAAATGCTATTGTAGTAAGTCAGTTTACCCTTCACGCAAAAACAAAAAAAGGAAACAGACCTTCTTATATAAAAGCTGCAAAGGCGCAACAAGCCATTCCTTTATATGAGCGATTTATAGAGAATTTATCGAATGCAATTGGAAAAAAAATACAATCCGGAGAGTTTGGGGCAGATATGAAAGTGAACTTATTGAATGATGGTCCTGTAACTATTATTATTGATACTAAAAATAAAGAATAATGACAATTAAAGAATTACAAAAACAAGTAGATGACTGGATAAAAAAACATGGAGTGAGATATTTTAATGAGCTAACGAATATGGCTATATTAACCGAAGAAGTTGGAGAGCTTGCTAGGGTAATTTCTAGAAAATATGGAGAACAATCTTTTAAAGAAGGAGAGAGTTCTAATCTTGCAGAGGAAATGTCAGATGTTCTTTTTGTACTTATTTGTTTAGCAAATCAGACAAATATTGATTTAGAATCCGCGTTTAAAAATAAGCTAATATTTAGAACTAAAAGAGACTCGCAAAGACACAGGTTAAATAAAAAATTATGATTTAATTTTTAGATTTTGAAAACACTCCAAACTCATGTATAATATTAATTTTATTTGAAGTAGACATTATTCCGGGGTTAATACCTAATTTTCCTTCTGGAATTTTAATATTTAATTTTTTATAATAATTCTTCCAGATTTCTAAAGTGTCATTTGTTTTAGGATGAATGAAAGTCATTGGTTTTAGTTCAAAAACATTTGATTTCTCAAAGGCTTCATATATTAATTCTGAACAATAATACATATTGTTGTTTATTATGAATTCGTTATCGTATTTATCTCCAATTTTTTCTTTCATAAAATTTATCGCTTGAGGAATATGTTTTTTGTACTGATTTTTTAAACGCCCAATCATAACTTTAGGTTGGTTGTTTGAGTCTAATGACCTTAGGAGAAAAGAGTCAATCTTGGTAAGTTGCACTGAATTAGGTATTGCTTCTAAAACTTTTAGTTCATTATCATCATTTACTATGACTCCTATGTGAGAAATATTAAAGTCGTTATATCCAGGTGTTACTAATTCTATGGCATCACATATAGGAGAAGAGTCTAAGTCCTGAAAAAGCAAATCACCTTCCTTGTAGTCATGAAATTTTCTATTATCACTATGACTACAGGAGAGAAAAAAAATGAAAATTAAACTCCAAATTTTATATGCCAAAATGAAAAGATTTGATTAATCTGATAAAACAATTATCTTATTGTTTTTTAATTCAATTACTCCACCATTTATTTCAAAACTATTTCTTAAATTATTGGCATCAGTTACTTCAATAGTTCCCTTTGTAAGAGTAGAAATAATGGGAGCGTGATTATTTAAAACTCCAAATTCACCATCTGTACCTGGGAATTTAGCATAACTTACTTCTCCTTCAAATAGTTTTTCTTCTGGTGTAATTATTTCTAAAAACATAATTCAACAATTATTTAGCTTCAGCAAGCATTTTTTCGCCTTTTTCAATCGCTTCTTCAATAGAACCTACTAAATTGAAAGCCGCTTCAGGATATTGGTCAACTTTACCGTCTAAAATCATGTTAAACCCTTTAATAGTGTCTTGTATATCTACAAGAACTCCCTGAAGTCCTGTAAACTGTTCTGCAACATGGAATGGTTGAGATAGGAATCTTTGAACTCTTCTTGCTCTATGTACAGCTAATTTATCCTCATCAGATAATTCATCCATTCCTAAAATAGCGATAATATCTTGTAATTCTTTGTATCTCTGTAAAATCTCTTTAACATCCTGAGCACATTTATAATGTTCTTCACCAACAACTTCTGGAGTTAGAATTCTTGAAGTGGAATCTAATGGATCTACAGCGGGATAAATACCTAATTCAGCAATTTTTCTAGAAAGAACTGTGGTTGCGTCAAGGTGAGCGAATGTTGTTGCAGGAGCAGGGTCAGTTAAATCATCAGCTGGTACATATACTGCTTGTACAGAAGTAATAGAGCCATTTTTTGTTGATGTAATTCTCTCTTGCATAGTACCCATCTCTGTAGCTAATGTAGGTTGGTAACCTACAGCAGAAGGCATTCTTCCTAATAGAGCGGATACTTCTGAACCGGCTTGAGTAAAACGGAAAATATTGTCAACAAAGAAAAGTACATCTCTTCCTTTTCCATCTCCTTCTCCATCTCTAAAGTACTCTGCAATAGTTAAACCAGAAAGAGCAACTCTAGCTCTTGCACCAGGTGGTTCATTCATCTGTCCGAAAACAAAAGTTGCTTTCGAATCTCCCATTTTATCCTTGTTTACTTTAGATAAATCCCAACCACCTTCTTCCATAGAGTGAATAAAATCTTCTCCATAATTAATAATTCCTGATTCTAACATTTCTCTAAGTAAGTCGTTTCCTTCCCTAGTTCTTTCTCCTACACCGGCAAATACTGAAAGGCCACCATGTCCTTTTGCAATGTTGTTAATTAACTCTTGAATAAGTACCGTCTTACCAACTCCAGCACCTCCAAATAAACCAATTTTCCCTCCTTTTGCATATGGTTCAATTAGGTCTATTACTTTAATACCTGTAAATAATACTTCAGTTGCTGTAGATAAATCCTCAAATCTAGGGGCTTCCCTGTGAATAGGAAGTCCAGAGGTTTTGTCTAAATCTTCCATACCGTCAATTGCATCTCCAATTACATTAAATACTCTTCCTTTGATATCTTCTCCAGCAGGCATTTTTATAGGAGCTCCAGTCGCTAGAACTTCAGTTCCTCTACTGATTCCGTCAGTAGTTTCCATAGAAATAGCTCTAACAGTGTCTTCTCCAATATGTTGTTGACATTCTAAAATTAATTTATCTCCATTTTCTCTTTTGATTTCTAATGAATCATAGATATGAGGAAGTTCAGTTGAATTATCTTCAAATATTACATCCACTACAGGACCAATTACTTGAGATACTTTACCTATATTTTTTGACATGTTTTCTTGTTTTGAATTTTTGTAAAAAAGCTATTTAAATCATCGATGCAAATCTAATGTTTTTTATTTGTTTGAATATATAAAGTCTGTAAATAAATTTATGTTTAATTTTGAACAGTTTTTTAACATAAAAATTAAGTTAGAAATTTGTGAAGATTTATAATTCTGTAGAGGAGTTTTCTCCAGATTTTAAGGTTATATTTACTCTTGGTACTTTTGACGGGGTTCATATTGGACATCAATCTATTATTAAACAATTAAACGAATATGCAGATAAAAATGGTGGGGAAAGTGTTCTTCTTACTTTCTATCCACATCCAAGACATGTGTTGTTTCCGGATGATCAGAGATTGAAATTACTAAGTACAATAGAGGAGAGGTGCGAAATGTTAAAAGATTATGGCTTGAAACATTTTATTATACAAGAGTTTACACCTGAATTTTCAAGAATAAAGTCCGTGAATTTTGTAAGAGATATCTTAGTGAATACATTAAAGGTACATAAATTAATTATTGGGTACGATCATCATTTTGGAAGAAATAGAGAAGGTAATTTTGAGGAACTAGTTAATCTATCAAGCCTATATTCTTATGAAATTGAAAAAATAGAACCACAGAAATTTGAGGGTATAGCTATCAGTTCTACAAAAATAAGAAAAGCTATTACTGAAGATAAATTTGAAGAAGCTAAAAATTATTTAGGGCATTACTTTAGTTTCAGAGGGGCGGTAGTGAAAGGAAAGAAGATTGGTAAGCAAATAGGATATCCAACCGCAAACATAAAGATAGACAATAAATGGAAACTATTACCTAATGATGGAGTGTATGCTGTTTGTGTCAATATAGGGTCAAAAGAATTTAAAGGAATGATGAATATTGGGTTTAATCCAACATTTGACTCACAAAAAAAGAGTATTGAGGTCCATATTTTAGACTTTAACTTAGATATATATGGAGAAGATTTAAAGGTATCGGTTGTCAAAAAGATAAGAAAAGAAAAGAAATTTTCATCCGTTGAAGAATTAAAAAAGGTTCTTAAGGAAGATGAGAATAAAGTACGACAGTTGTTAAAATAAAAAAGGTATGATAGAACCTTTATAATCATTTTCTTCAAAAAATCAATTACAAATAAAAAAATAAATAGATTTTAATTTTAGGATTGTAAAAACTAAAACAGGTAAAATGAAAATGTATAAAAGGCCCTATAAATATCTATTTATTTCACAATTTCTAATTTTGCAAACTTCAGCAAAAGTTGTTTTTTTCCTATACCATTAAAGAATACTGTTGCTTTTTTATTTCCTCCTTCTCCTTCGATACTTATAATTTTTCCAGTACCAAATTTCGAATGCTTTACAACTTGTCCATTCTGTAAATTAGTTAGGTCACTTTTGATGTTATATTTTTTTTTAGAGTTTATCTTTGCAAATTTTTTGGGTACAAGTTGCTCCTTGTTTTCTGCTCTTGTTTTCACAAAAATCTCATGTGGTTTTATTTCCGTTTCATGAGATTTTGCAAAGTTCCTTCTTGTTACAAATTGTGGATCTAATTCAGATAAGAATCTACTTTCTTCAGAGTCTATGTATTGTCCCCATTTAAATCTGATGTTTGCATGAGATAAAAATAGTCGTTTTTTCGCTCTAGTTATTGCAACATAAAATAATCTTCTTTCCTCTTCAAGTTCTGACTGGCTATTTCCGCTCATCATGGATGGGAAAAGACCTTCTTCCATTCCTACAACAAAAACATGGGGGAATTCTAGACCTTTTGAGGCGTGAATAGTCATTAGGGTTACTTTATTATAGTCTTCTTTCTTTTCATTGTCAGAGTCCGTTAATAGAGCTACTTCTTTCATAAATTCTGATAAGATTGGAGATAAATCTCCATCATAATTTTCAGTAAAATCTTTGATTCCATTTAGCAGCTCTTGTATGTTTTCAAATCTACTAATACCCTCTGGAGTTTTGTCAGAATTTAACAAAGAAAAGAGTCCGGAAGATTTAGTGATGATCTCCGCGATATCATAGGCGTTTTTTGTTTCTATTTGAGAGGAAAAACTTTTAATTAAAGTTTCGTATTCAGAAAGTTTTCTTCTAGTTCCAGCGTTTATTTTTAGATTTAAATATTCAATTTTTGAAATTATATCCCAAATAGGAGTTTCATTTTCATTTGCAGCAATAATTAATTTCTGTATTGTTGTCGCTCCAATACCTCTAGCTGGATAGTTAATAGTTCTTTTTAAAGCTTCTTCATCATTAGGGTTTATAGCCATTCTAAAATATGATAATAAATCCTTTACTTCTTTTCTCTGATAAAAAGAAAGTCCACCATAAATTTTATAAGGAATTCCTACTTTCCTAAGAGCCTCTTCTAAAGCTCTTGATTGTGCATTTGTTCTATATAATATTGCGAAATTATTATAATTTCTATCAGATAACAATTCTTTAATAGTGTTTGCAACTAATCTTCCCTCATCATTGTCGGTTGAAGATTCACAAATAATAATTTCATCTCCCATTTTATTGTTAGTCCAAACTTCCTTTTCTATTTGTTTCTCATTATGTTTTATAAGAGAGTTTGCTGCTTCTACTATGTTCTTAGTAGATCTGTAGTTTTGTTCTAATTTATAGAGTTTATAGTCAGGATAATCTAATTTGAAATTTAAAATATTCTGAATGTTAGCTCCTCTAAAAGCGTATATAGATTGTGCGTCATCCCCTACAACACATATGTTTTCGTTTAAAGCGGCAAGTTTTTTTATTATAAGGTATTGTATGTGATTTGTATCTTGGTACTCGTCTACTAAAATATATTTAAATTGATTTTGATATTTATATAGAGATTCTGGAAAATCTTCTAATAGTTTGTAAGTTTTTATTAGTAAATCATCAAAGTCCATTACTCCAGATTTAAAGCATCTTTGAACATATAAATGATAGATTCTTCCAAACTCAGTTCTCTTAGCCTTTTGGTCTGTTTGCGTCAGTTCAGGGTAGTCCTTATATCTATTAGGAGTTATAAAGTTATTTTTTAAAGATGATATTCGATTTTGAATCGTTCCAACCTTGTATATGTCTTTATCTAGATTTAATTCTTTTATAATACTTCTGATGAGGCTTTTTGAGTCGGCAGTATCATAAATAGTAAAGTTCCGTGGATAGTGAATCTTGTCAGATTCGATTCTTAGTATCCTTGAAAAAACTGAATGAAAAGTCCCCATCCATAGGCTTTTTGATTTATTTCCTCCAACAATTTTATCAATTCTTTCTTTCATCTCTTTTGACGCTTTGTTTGTAAATGTAAGAGCAAGTATATTAAAGGGGTTTACTCCATGTTTTAGAAGGTGAGCAATTTTGTATGTGAGAACACGAGTTTTGCCAGACCCAGCACCTGCAATAATCATGCTTGATCCCTCTGTTTGTTCAACAGCTTTTCTTTGATCGTTATTTAATTCTTGTAAATAATTTAACATTAACTTTTTTATGGGATTTCAAATTTAAGGAAATCTATCAACTCTAAGCTCTTAAATCAAATTTTTTTTGTACTTTTGCATATTGGTTTTACTAGATAGATGAGTATAGTTTTAAATAAAAATGTTAATAACATGAGAAGATCTTTTTTAAAGTTTCTAACTTTTATTTATATACTTTCTGCGTATTTATCTTTAGTATTTTTGCCGCTGGAGTTAATATCTAATAGTTCAGGTTTAAGTTTCTTAGAAGATTTTCAAAATAATACTTCTTGTAATTTAAGTTTAGTATCAGTATCAGATGTTCAATGTTATGGATCTAATGATGGAGTTATTACTGTAGAGGTGGATAGTGGAGGAGGGGTTTATCATTATTTTTTAGAGATGTATAATTCTAGTTTTCCACTAAATGGAGGTTGGCAATCTGTTGGTCAAGTTCCTGCGCCTGGACAGTATACTGCGGTAACTGTCGTTCCTTTTACAAGTTTACCAGCTGACACTTTTAGGGTCATTTTAGAAGATACTGCAAATCAATGTTATGACACCATTGGATATCCATTTGTTTCTCTAGTGATAGAAGAGCCAACTCAAATAATAAATTCGGTAATAATTCAAAATTCATCAACTCCTTTGATAGGTGATGGTTCTGTAAATTTATTGCCTAGTGGTGGTATTTTACCATATACATTTAATTGGTCAGGACCAAATGGATATTCATCAGTTAGTCAAAATATTTCTAATTTATTTTCAGGAATTTATTTTCTTGAAATTACAGATTCTGTGGGATGTACTTTTTATGATACAATAATTGTTAATGCAAATCAGGAATGTGGATTAGGGGTTTTTAGTTCTGTTCCACCCATATGTTATGGTGATGCAAATGGACAGATTGTGATTAATTCTGTTTTTGGTTCTAGTCCATTTACATATCAATTAGAGGTTCAGGATTCAATAACTATGAGTTGGAATTTAGTCACCAACATAATCATTGCAGATACATTTTTCACTTTTAGTAATTTATATGGTGGAATTTATAGATATACAATAATAGATGACTTAGGATGTTCTTCCGCTTCCCCTCCAATAAATGTTCAAAATCCTACTCCAATTTCTACTAATAATAATATTATTTTTACAACTTCTTCAACAAGTTGTAATGGACAAATTAACTCTATTGTAAATGGTGGAGTAGCGCCAATAAATCATTTTTGGACAGGTCCTTCAGGTTTTGTGTCTAACTCTCCTAATTTGACTAATTTGTGTGTTGGGGTTTATTGCGATAGTATTGTAGACGCGAATGGATGTAATGTTGTAAAATGTGATGTCGTAGATTTTGAACCCCCATGTAGCCCTGAAGTTGAAGTTACAAATATCTTCTGTGATAATGATAGTAGTGGTATTGCAATTGTGAAAAAAACAAATAATGCATACCCACTATTTATATGGTCAAACTCCAATGGAGATACCTTGAGTTCCGATACAATTGCTTTAAATTTAGCTGAAGGAGATTACACATTTAATGCTTACAGCTTAGGGCTTCCTAATGCATGTCCAGATACTACCATTTCTTTTTCAATTATAACTCCAGAAATAAATGTGTTTTCATTGTATGGTGACACAATATGTGATGGATCTGTAACTGCATTTTCCTTAGAGACAATTAATACAGACACTACATTTATTTATAGAGCAGTAATTGGTGCAGATATATTCTATGTAGGAGATACCTCTATTTCTTATCCTGTAGGGTGGCATTCTTTTATGATTGAAGTAGATACAGGAAATGGATTTTTACCATGTGTTTCCAATCAATACATTCAGATTGTTGAGAATGATTTAAGTATAGATTCAATTAAAATTGTAGATGAAATTTGCGCTACAAATCTTGGTAGTATTGAAATTTTTTCTACTACTAATTTTCCCCCTATAAATTATACCTTAGGTTCAACTTCTCAGTTGATAAATTTGTTTGAAGAACTGAGTGAGGGAAGTTATAATGTTACTATTTCTGATGATTTGAATTGTATTGTATCTCTAGATTCTATTTTAGTTAATTTGAATACTAATATTATTTTAGATATTGATTCCTCCTTAGAAACATGTAGATTAGATGATGGTTCGATTACTTTGTTTCTACAAAATGGGTATGGAGGATATCAATATTCCATAGACAGTGGAGTTACATTTTCTAGTACTATTTATTCAGATACACTTTTGATAGATTCATTGTCAGAAGGAAATTATTATTTGATAGTCAAAGACGATTCTTTGTGTACATATAACTATGGAAATATTTACATAGGTAAAACACCAAATCCAAAAATTGATTCTGTGATTACGAAAAATGAAAGTTGTTGTGGATTTGATGGTGAAATATCAGTGTTTTCTTCTCTTTCAAATTCTATAGGTATATACACCATCGATACTTTTAATACAGATCAGATTTCTAATATCTTTGATTCTCTTACAAGAGGTGCTTATTTGATTTATATTGAAGATACAAATTCTTGTTTGGATAGTATTGAAATTATTTTAAAAGCCGATTCTACTCCAAATATTAATTTAACTGTTGGTGTTACAGATGTTGTATGTAATGGAGACTCGAATGGAACATTCAAGGTCTATTTTCCAGATAATTGTTACATTTACGAATTACATAGGTATACTTTCTTCACCCCACAACTTACACTTGATACAGGGATTTATTTTAATAACCTTATATCTGGTTTTTATGGAGTTATCGCGACTTCAAATTCTGGTACGTGTATAGATTCTTCTACAGTCAAATTTATTGATGAGCCTAGTCCAATTTTCTTTGATTTACCTGTTATAAATCCTGTTAGATGTATTTTGGATGATTCTTGTAATGGTTCTATCTATTTACCTAATCCACCATCTGGAGGGATTTCTCCATATTATTATTATTTAAAAGATTTGGATGAGAATGTTCCTCTAGGAGTTTTGTTATCATATGATACTTTATATTCACTTTGTAATTCTAATTACGAAATACAAATAGTAGACGCTAATGCTTGTGTAGTCTCAGATACTATCGTTATTGCTGATTCTAGTTTAAAGATCGATTCTTTTAATTTACAGTCTATAAGTTGTTTCAATGGAAATGATGGAGTAGTTGAGATTAGTGGGGTGGGAGGTGTTCCAGCTTATTCATATTTGTGGTCTACATTTGATACAACTAAAGTTATTGATAGTGTAAGTAAAGGATGGTATTATGTAAGTATTACTGATTCTGCAAATTGTTTTGTATCAGATAGTATATTTATTGATCATCCAGACACTTTACAGTTTGATATTATAAGTAAAAAACCGGAAACATGTATGGGGGTGTCGCATGACGGAGAGATTCATTTAGAAATTATAGGCGGTACTCCTCCTTATAATCATCTTTGGGATTCTTATTCAGGATTTTCTGGAAATTCAGGAGGTGGGTTTGGAGATACTATTTTTAATCTAACTTATGATACTATTTTTATTGATGTAACAGATGCGAATTTCTGTAGTTCTTCTCCTTTATGGGTAACTCAAAGTGTGACTATTGTAGATGCTTTAAATGCTTCAAACCCATTGTCTTTTGACACTCTTGTATATTCTTCGGATCCTTTATGTTTTGGGTCTCATGATGGATTTATTGACATAGATTTAAATGGAGGAGATTTACCCGTACAATTTTCAATTGATAGTATGAATACTTGGTCTTCATTAGATTCTTTTACAAACTTAAACTCTGGAAAATATAATATATATGTAATGGATACTTATGGATGTTTGGATAGTGCTATAATTAATATTAATCAATACGATGAAATTATTATTCATCATGATTCTATAAAAAACATTAGTTGTTTTGAAGGAAGTGATGGACATTTATCAATTTCTGTAATTGGTGGAGTTTTTCCTTATGATTATTTATGGCTTCCAACTTTAGAAACAACAAGTTCAATATCTGAATTATATGCTATTCCTCATATAGTTAAGGTAACTGATTCTGCTTCTTGTACACAAATTGATACTATTGATTTGGTTGAATTAACAGATCCAATTCAAACTCAATCTTCGATAATCGATATTGTTAGCTGTTATAATGGTAGTGATGGGGTGCTAACAACAACTGCAATTGGAGGTATGCCAGATTATAGTTATATATGGGTAGATACAAATCTAGATACTGTTTCGGTCTCTCAAAATGCAAGTGGACTTTCTTCTGGAAGTTATTTAGTTTATGTTTCGGATAGTTTTAATTGTGGGCCTGCTATTGATACCATTGTAATGAAAGAATCATCTGAGATAATTGTTGATGTAATTAATATACTAGATAATATTTGTTATGGAGATAGATTGGGTGAATTTACTTTTAATGTAAATGGAGGATCTCCTTCATATACAATTTATATTTCAGATGATCAATCTTCTTTATATTCCACTATCGGTAACACCATATCTGAATTGCCTGCTTCTGATTATGATGTTTGGGTAGTAGATGCTAATAATTGTTATTCTGATACATTATCTTCTGTAAAATTAGGTGAGCCGGGTAGGATCCAAATTCAACAGAATATTTCCAATCTGAGTTGTTTTCATTCGGGTGATGGAATAATGGAGATTAATTTATTAAGTGGAACTCCACCATATAATTATTATGTAGATCAAGATGGAGATTTAGTTCAGCAAGGTCAGGTGAATCAACTAGATCCATTTGTAGTTTATGATTTAGATGCAGGGGAATATTTAGTTTCTGTGACGGATTTTAATAATTGTGATGTAGATTCTGTACTCGAAGTTCTTGAGCCCAATCAGATAATCGCGGATTTTATTACAGTATCTAACTTTGGAAGAGAAACATTTGTTTTTGAAGCAGAAAATAGTTCGGTTGGAGGACATTTGTATTTTTGGGATTTTGGTAATGGTTCCACTAAAACACTAACTTTTTTACAGGAAGTTCAAATGAGTTATGTTAATCAAGGAGAGTATGAGGTTATGATGGTTGCCCATGATAGTATTTTAGGCAATCTATGTAATGATACAATTATAAAAGTTGTTGATGTGGAGGGTTATGATTTAACTAATGTATTTACACCAAATAATGATGGTGTAAATGATTTTTTCCATTTTAACGAATGGATGTTGAATGGGATTTATGTTGAGATTTTTAATCGTTGGGGGGAAAGAATTTATCATTGGGACGACATAAATGAAGCTTGGGATGGTAGAGGTTATAACGGAAGAGAAGCAGAAGAAGGAGTTTATTTTTATAGAATGAAAGCTACTGGAATGGATGGTTCTAATTTTGAGGAAAATGGAAGTGTTACATTGATTCGTTAGATGAACGAATAACATTATTTGACACATTATATATATGAAAGATAATTATTTTGTAAATTTGTAAAAAATTAAATTATGAGAAAATTACTTGTACTATTTGCATGTCTTTGGAGTTTTATCTCTTTTTCACAGCAGTCTGAATGGGAGTTTTATAAGGACATTGATGGTGTAAAATTTGAAACTAGAACGATAGAATGTTCTGGTAATGAATTACTTACGTTTAGAATTTCCAACACGAATGATTATTCTGTTTATGTCCTCTGGAAGGAGGAAGTATGGATAGATGGTTTCTGTAAGCAAAAAGGAGATTCTGCTGAAGATGAAAGAGAATTAAGGCTCCTTTCAGGAGAAACGAAGGAAGGTACTTGTGACTTTAAAGAGAGTTTTTACATAGGATCAAAAGTAAAAAGAGGATCTCGCGTAATGACTCTAACTCACTTTGATTTAAAAAACATAATAGTTACAAAAAATAGATTGTAAATAATAGAATATGAGAAAATTATACAGTTTTATAATAGCGGTATTAGTAAGTGGAAGTATTTCTGCTCAATGTACAGTATTTGGAGTTAACTATATTTGGCCAGATACAACAAATGTAAATAGTTGTTTTCAATTAGGAGACACTTTAGTCATTGATGCTTATACTACACAACAAGCTACTCTTTTAGATAACGACTTTGAGTTAGGAACATTTGGGAATGGTTGGCAAACAGGACTTTCAGCAAATGTAGTAATAAATAACCCCGCACATTGTGCATGGCCACCTCCAGCAAATCCTGTGCCTAATAATGCTTATGTTTGGATGGGTAATGCCGCAGCTCATCCAAGAAATTTAACTTCTGTTGATTTTGATTTGACACAATGTAGTAATTTGCAATTCGATATGAAATACGCTACTCAATCTCAGGCAGGTCCTTGCGAAGGTCCGGATTTGTATTGTGAGGGAGTTAGAATACAATATTCAACTGATGGAGGTGTTACTTGGTTCAATTGGGATAATACACCTGAACAACCATGGACACCGCCTGGATCCGGTCAACCTAATGCATTAACTGGAAATTGTGCAACTCATCCAGTTTATGCATATAATGGTTTAGGTTACTGGGATCCGGATACAAACAATGTAGGTGGTTCTGCAGCTAGTCCATATGTTAATTGGTTTACAGTAAATATAGCTCTTCCATTAGCAGCTAAGACAACATCTACTAGGATCAGATGGATACAGCTTTCCTCTTCTTCAAACGCGTTTGACCATTGGGGATTAGATAATGTTAGTATAGATTGTCAGACTTATTCTCCTGCACATTTCACTTGGTCTGGTGGAGCTGCTGTTGATACTATTCAGCCTAATTTACCTTATGGAGGTCAGCATTTGTTAATTCCTGATCAATTAGGTACATACGAATATGTTGTTACAATGGTTGATAGTACTCCTATGACTAACAATGGACAGCCTCTACCTGACATTTGTCATGATACAGTAAGATTTGTTGGTTTAGCAAATTTTGATCATAATGTAGTGAATGTAAGTTGTTATAACGGAAATGATGGTATTATTACACTTGATCAGCTTGATAATTCTATCTCCATTTATAGTTTTTATATTAATGGAGTTTTAAATACAAATCCACAACCATTAGATACAGTTTTTGATAACTTATCTGCGGGAACATATGGTATTTCTATCTCAGATAATGGAAATTGTGTAATTACTGATTCTTTTACGGTATATGAACCAAATTTTCCATTACAACTTTCAAGTTATTCAGGAGTAATTAATTGTAATGGAACCTCTGATGGAACTGGTTACGCTACAACTATTGGAGGTACTCCTCCATATTCATATGAGTGGTTTGATGGTAGTTATACACCTATTGGTTTAGGAGACAGTATAACAGGTTTATCAGGT
>MDTA01085604.1_pt1 | contig 16667 bp, 12 predicted proteins | sample 811151 | NCBI WGS metagenome assembly MDTA01 (sample SAMN05326648, study PRJNA326480) | marine metagenome | isolation source: seawater | place: Indian Ocean: South | collected 2010 | reverse complement strand
TAAACAGATATTGCCATCATTGGTCTATATTTTTTTATTAAATTTTTAGCTCCTTGTAAGGCAGCTTGTTCTGAACCTTCAATATCAAATTTAATAAGATTTGGAGAACAGTTTGGAATAACATCATCTAAGGCAACACATTGAATTGAGATATCACCCTCATTACTAATTGAACTTCCAGTATCTGCTCCCGAAGAAAATTTAAGAGTTTTATTGCAACTAAATACACCACAAGGCCAACAAAAGCTGTTTTCAATAGTCTTTAGAGTTTTAGCAAGCTTAGAAAAATTTACAGGATCTGGTTCAAAACAATAACAACTTTCAATTTTATATTTATTATCAAGAGCCGATAAAATAGTATCTCCTGTATATGCACCACAATCAATAATTCTCAGATTTTCAGTCCATCGTGGAAGATCTAAAGGGAAATAAGGTTTTTGAGAGATTGCTGGAAAATCATAGACTTTATCTTGGCAACAAAAGCTTATAAATGCGTCAAAAAGTTTAAGACTTTCTTTATCACTTAAAAGAGATCTTGCTTCTTGAACAAAATTTTTATTCTTTTCGAAAGAAATGGGATCAAGCATAGAACATCTTTTCCCATTATTCATATATTCTTGATTTACAAAATCTTCGAAAACAATAAACTCCTTCCACCCAAGATCTATTATTCTTTTCTCAATTTTATCTACTTCTACATTTGGATTCATTACCATATAAACTACTTTGGAATTAGCCCTTTTACTAATATTTATTTCTTCTGAATTTGGCAGATAAATAGGGAACCCATCTATTTTGTTCAAATTATTGGCATTATCATCTAAAAACCCATTGATTTCTATTCCCTCTCTAATAAATCCTTGTAATGCCCAAGAGGCAGCTCCGCCAGCACCAAATAGATAGATAGATTCTGTCAATACTAAAACAAATATTTAATCTACATTTTACCTTATTTATCTTATTCATAAAATTTATATTTTTATTTTATGACTAGTAAGAAGTTAAATAACTAAAATTTTTTTAGAAAAAATATTAATTTAGTGTTTTTTTATAAAACTTCAATTTATAGAAAAATTATTTAATCTAGATCCAAAATCCTAATTAAATTATCCATCGCAGAATAAGTAGAATTAGCTCCTAAAAATTCATCAACAAATTTTTTTCTAGATTTTTCTTCCTTTTCATCAAATCCATATTTATATCTATGAATAATTTTTGTTTTAAGTTCTTCATTTGATCTAACATTATCTACACATAATGGACTTATTAAAGGTTTTATATGGTCAAACTTTTCAATTCTTTCAGTAGACCATCCATTATATTCAATCGTATTAGAATACCCAAGATTAATACAGGGTGTTTTTAAGGAGAGAGTATCAAGGATTATGCTGGAATATGAAGAAATTACGACAAATGAATCATTGATCTGTTCCATTAAGGATAGCTGGTGGTTTTTGGTTGAGCAGTATTTATTTGCATGATTTTTAAAATCTACCTTAGGATAAATTTCTACATTTCTGAAACCTCTATATTTTTCCCATTTTTGAAATTTATCTGTTTGTTTTACTCTGATAAAAAGTTTAAAATCACAGTCCTCTATGAAAGTTAAAATATATTCAATTATTTTTTTGTCATTATTATAAATATCTGAAGAATTTGTACAATATAAGATTTGATTAGATTTTGTCTTAACTAAATTATTAGTTGTTTTAGCATGGTCATATTGGAACGCTCCGATTGCATAAATATTAGGCTTACAATAACCATATGCTTTCATAGCATCTCTAACCATAATTTCATTCCAGACAAAAATATTCTTTGGAATAAATGGAATAAAACCTTTCGTAGTAATGTTATCAAAACTTTTTACTATCGCAGATGTATTACATATTTCATAACTATGAATTATATAAGGTGATTCTTTTTTATTAATTGGATCAAGGCTAATTACATGTTCTGGGTTTAAAATTTTAATAAGATTTTTAATTTCAGGACTAAAAAACTTAATTAATTTATAATTTATTTTGCTTATAAAAAAGAGTAATAAATTGCTTTGAGGGATAAAAAATCTAAAATTGAAAAAAATCCTACTGTATATCTGATTTGTAAGAAATTTATATTTGTATTTTAATTTTTTTGAATTTGTGTAGTTAAGTTTATCAAAAATTAACCTTGCAAAAATATTTAGAATTTTAATTAACATTAAAACTAATTTATTATTTATATATTCAATTTGAACAAAATTTATATCGTGACTATAGGTATCTAAATAATTTTTTTCAGTAATTATTATGACGTTATATTTTTTTTCAAGTTCAATAAATTTTTTAAAACTTGACTCCAGTAATAAATTTCTTAAAGAGATTCCTGAAGAAATAATAAAACATATACTTTTTTTTGAATCATCAAAATGATGCAACCTTAACTTTTTTTGTTTTAAATTCATAGTCTTAAAAAATTAAGGAATGAAAGATAATTGAAATTTAGATAAAGTATTAGAGTTCTTTTTAACCTTAATTCTGGGTCCCCATGGGTCACCCTTTGGATAATATGTAAAAGTTGACATCAATCTAGTACCGCTTTCGCAAAAACCACCCCTATGTAGACCAGTTGTATCAGCGATCATAACCTTCCCCTTTTTACCAATAATTGAGTTAATAAAAAATTTTTCTTTTATTATTTGATGAGCTAATTTTCTTTGGTCAGGATAAAAAGAACCTCCAAATCTTTTAGTTGTAATAGGACCTTTGGAAGGTTCTAAATTCATTTTATTATGTGTTTGATTTATAAATTCAAAAGGGCCACATTCTTTTGTGATATCAGAAAAATATATAAAAATCTTTATAAGGCCTCTAACTGATGGATCTCTATGCCATCTTTGAGACTGCTTTCTATTTTTTTGATTTTTGGAAAATGTTTCTGAAAAAGTAATATCTATTAAGTAACAATCTTGTCTCAAATATGATTTTATTAAGTACAGAAAAAAATTATCCAAAGCTAACTTTAGTAAAGGGTCATCATCAGGGAAATACAAAATTTTCCCACTGTCAATATCGCCTCCAATATAGTCTTTTATATATGATTTAGTTTGAATATTACCTTTCTTTTTTTTGGTTAGTTCTATATATTTATATAAATTATAAATTTCATTTTGAGAAATAATATCAGATAAATCTAAACAAGATATTCCATTTTCATTTAATTCATTTAAGCACTTTATTTTAAGTGTTTTAAAGTTATCATTTACTATATAATCTGGGATTTTTTTTTGAAGAAACCTTAGAGGATATAAATTTAATCTTCTTATTATATAAACAATAGCTTTAAAATAAATCCTTATTTTTTTCATATATTAAACTTCTACAAAAATAATTAAATAATGCTAAAAGAAAATTGCAAGGCTAATTTATGGTAAAAATTTATTTGTAATAGATTGTAATAAGGAATATTTCAATACTAAGTCTTTGTAAATTTATTCTTTAAATTCATATTTTTTTTATTGAGGATAGCTTTATTAAAAGCTGGAATAATAAATAAAAATATAAAGAATGATTTGCCTGTACTTGCGAGAAGGAGAAAATAAGCTGGGAGATATTTTATTTGTAAACCACTTAATATATATCCTAAATATAAGATCAGGCCCAAAAATCCGCCCATTAAAAATATACCAATTAGTGCATTTGCCGTAGTACTAATGATATATACCATCTTATCTCCTATCATTAAAAAATAATCAGCAAAATTTAAATTTTCCAAGGCTTGAGAGCCTAGACCTAAACCAATAATAGGCGAATTTTGATAAACATATTTTGCATAAGTGAAAATACCAATTGTTCTACCAAGAATAGAAGTATCATCAAGAGGGTTAAGAAGTCTCGATATTAGCCACCCTTGCCTAAGTTGAAGAAGGGCTCCTAAAAAAATTAAAAATAATGGGATAATAAAAAAAAATTTTTTATTAATTTTCCCCTTAAGAATTATATTTTTTAAAAATATTTTTATACCAAAGCTATAGTTAGTTATCACAATTGCTAAAGAACACAAAATTCCAGAAAGACTTGTTGAAAGAATATTTGTCGATAATACTAATAAGCAATCGTAAAAAGAGCATTTTTTCAATATTGTCAGAATTAATAATAAGCAGTTAACTGTGAAGCCATAATAACTTGGTTCTCCAAACAGACCTTGAGCTCTATGTAAATCTGGCTCTTTAAAACCAATAAAAAAATAACCCTGATAATCCCAACCCCAAGGTGTTTCGAATAAGAAATCAAAAATAAGAAATAATGCATGAAATATAATTACTTTTTTTATCGCCTCCGCCCAATGCTGTGAACTAATGTCTATGTAAGGCAAAAAATAAGCTAAAAGTACTGATATCCAAATTCTTGCTAAATTTCCAATTATTGAATCCCCTACAAAGAAAGATGTAAACGTAAAAAATAATCCTAATAATATAAGAGAATTTGAATAGATTGAATTTAAATTTATTCTTTTAGATGAAATTATTATTCTTAATAACAATATCAAACTGCCAATTAAAGAAATAGGCAGAGCTCCTAATGCAGTTCTAAAAAGGAGCCCCTCTAAGCTCATTAATAAAATAAATAAATCAACAGAGTTAAATTTTTTAATTTTCATAAATAAGATATGAATTATTCGTGATGAATATTTTTAATCATTAGTTATCAAGAATTTTTTTATCTTTTATTTGAATAAGTTTGCCTTCATTTAATTCAAAAACTTTGTCGCAATTTTTTAGGGTTGTTAATCTGTGAGCGATAATTATTATTGTTAAATCTGATGATAATCTTGCTAACAATTCAACTATTTGATTTTCAGTATTTTTATCTAGTGAACTTGTTATCTCATCAAGAATTAATAAATCCTTTTTTTGATAAAGTGCTCTTGCTATTCCCAATCTCTGTAATTGCCCTCCACTTAAGGTGCTTCCTCTTTCTCCAACAAGTGTTTTATATTTTAACGGCATCTTTTCAACATCATTAGAAAAACATGCATTACTAGCTGCTTCAAAAACTCTTGATCGCTCTATTAAATTTGGTTCAATACCAAAAGCTATATTATTTAAAATAGAATCATTAGAAAGAAAGATATTCTGTGGAACATGAGCAATATTTTTTTGCCACATTTTTAAAGTATTTTCATCATCATTTTCATAAATTTTTTTATTGTCAATGATTAAGTTACCCGATTGCGGTCTCAATAAGCCATTTATGATATCCAATAAAGTACTTTTACCTGAGCCAGTTTTTCCAATAATTCCAATAGTTTCTCCTTTATTAATAATTAGATCAATTCCATTTAATATTGGGAAATTTTGATTTTTATGCTTAAAAATAATATTATTTAAAACTATTTTTTTATTTAGTTTTAATTGCTTTGATTCAACTTTTAAATCTTTTCTTGGGATAAGACTCAAATTTTCAAGTACACCCAAAACGGAGTTATTTAATGAACAAATTGATGACCAACCTCCATAAATATTTTGTGCTGAAACAAGCAATTTCTGGAAAGAGAAGGCCACAAAACCTAATAGCGGAATAATATTTTCATTTTTTTGAACAATGACTACAAAAATACTTACTAATATCAAGAGAATAATACCTAAAGCTTCAATAAAATACCTCGGTGATTTTTTGTAAAATTTACTTATTTCTAATCTCTCTCGCATAAGATAATCTTCTTTCATGAAAATTTTTATAAAATAGTTTTGATTATTATTAATTAATATTTCTCTTATTCCTCCAAAACTTTCTTGAAGCATTTTTATTAGATTTGCGTTTGCTTGACTAATTATTTTTGAATTTTTAAGAAGTTTTTTTTGTATATTCTTTACTATTAATAAATAGATAATTAGAATACTAAAAAAAATTATTGACGTTAATTGGGGATTTAATATAAAAAGACTTGCTAAAATTAATGTTGCAAGAACTGAGGCTGATAATATAACAAAAATAGCCTCTAAAGAATTTTGGGCTTTTATCATCTCTAAAGTTAAGGTATTGATAAAATTGCTACTATTGTCTTCTAGATAAAATTCATAGTGTTGATTAATATAATTTATATATCCTTTGGATGCTAAATAATTTGCTGAAGAAGCACAGAAATTACAAGTAATTTTGATAGTTAACAATCTTATAAACGTTGAAATTATTACAAATACCGCAAATATTGAGGAGAATAAAATAACTAAGTTTATATTCGATAAATCAAAAAAATTAGAGAAAAAATTTAAAAAAATATTATTATTTATTTTATTGGGATTTGTTAATGCAAATAAAAATGGTATCACTGCACTTATTGAAAGCAATTCCGTAACTGAATTTATAATTATTAGAATAGATACTAATAAAAATTTAATTTTTAAATTTTTATTGAAAAATTTTATCAGCCGAAGACTATTGATAAGTGGATTTGCCTTGATTTTGCTCATAAATTTATAATTAATTTTATATTTTTACAACTGGTAAATTTTTAGGGCAAATCCCTTTAATATCAAAAATAATAGCATCATTACTAATAAGTTTTTCCCAATTTTCATAAGTTATAGATTTAAACACATCATGCCCAACTGCAACAATTACTGCTGAATAAGTGTAATCAGGGATTTTATTCAAAATTTCAATAGCATAATCTCTTTTGCAAGCTTCAGAATCGACGTAAGGGTCAACAATTTCATAGACTAAGCCATAAACTTTTAATTCACTTATCATGTCTAATATTCTTGAATTTCTATGATCCCCACAATTTTCTTTATAAGAATAACCTAGAATTAATACTTTTGTTCCTCCAATTACCTGCCTTCTTTTTGCCATTTCTATTATCAATTGATCTACAACCCATTTGGCCATGCCATTATTTATTTGTCTCCCCGAGGACACTAATCTTGGAGAAATACCCATTTGTTTTGATTTAAACTTTAAGTAATAAGGATCTATACCAATACAATGTCCTCCTACCAATCCAGGACTAAAATCCAAAAAATTCCATTTTGTCTTCGCCGCCTCTAATACCTCTAATGTAGAAATATTAAGAGCCTTAAATATCATTGCTAATTCATTTACAAAAGCAATATTCAAATCTCTTTGAGTATTTTCAATGACTTTAGAAGCTTCAGCTATTTTTATAGACGAAGCATTATGAGTACCAGCATTTATTATTGATTTGTAAAGGTAGTCTACATTTCTAGAAGCTTCTTTATTTGAGCCACTTGTTACTTTAATTATTGAAGTAAGCGTATTTTTTTTATCACCTGGATTTATCCTTTCAGGACTATAACCAACAAAAAAATCCTGATTCAATTTTTTATTTGTAATTTTTTCAATTATTGGTATACAGATATCTTCAGTAACTCCAGGATAAACAGTACTCTCAAAAATAATTAATGGTTTGATGTTTGATTTTTTTTCTTCTACGAAATTTTTATTAATAGCTCCTCCTACTATTTCAGTAGCTTTTTGTATAAAAGTTAGATCAGGTTCTTTATTTGAGTTAATAGGAGTTGGTACAGTAATTATAAAAATATTTGCCTTACGAATTTCATTTTGATTACTAGTAAAAATTAAGTTGTTTCCGCATTCTTCTATATCTTTCTTGTTAACTGAATTTGTTTTATCTTGATGATTTGTTAATTCATTTACTCTGGATTGGTTTATGTCAAAGCCTATGACTTTTCTATTAAGAGGCTTATTAGTAAAAACGCATGATTTAGTTTTTGCAAAAGTTGTTAGTAAAGGCAATCCAACATATCCTAAACCAATTACTGCAATGAAACATTGAGAGAATAATTTATATTCATTTTCATAATTGTCTAGAGACATTTTCTAAATTCACAAGAGAAATAATAAATTAATTTCTGATATTTCAAGGGCTTAACTTTTTTATGAAAATAAAAGAATATATATATTATATTTTGAAAACTTATCTTTATATTATTATGTAAATAAAAAAATCAACTATAAATATCTTACAGTGCAAATAGATTAATTATTTTCTAAATTATTAAATGTAAAATACTTTTTTATTATAGAAAATCAACTTAAGTAAGCCTTTAAAAATTAAATTATGCCGGAGATTGATTTCTTAAGTCCATTACATAAGAGTACAAAGAGAGACTATATATCTCGTGTGACTGATAAATCTTATCCCAAGGAAAAAGCTGCAGAACTAGCTAAAAAGTTTGATTTTGATTATTGGGATGGCGATAGAAAGATTTGTTATGGAGGTTATCATTATATTGAAGGTAGATGGGAAAAAGTAGTTCATGAAATGTGCGCTCAATATAAATTACCCAAAAAGCCAAAAATATTAGATGTTGGATGTGGGAAAGGTTACCTTTTGTATGACTTTAAAAAAGTCATACCTAATGCTGAAGTTTATGGATTAGATATTTCAAAATATGCCTTAGCAAATTCAAAAGAAGAAATTAAAAACAATTTAACTTTAGGTTCTGCGAGTAATTTGCCTTGGCCAGATAATTATTTTGATCTTGTAATATCAATTAATACTATTCATTGTCTTCACATAGATGATTTAACGAGATCGATTCAAGAAATAGAGAGAGTTGGCAACTCAAATAAATACATATGTGTTGAAAGTTTTAGGAATGAATCCGAAAAGGCAAATTTATTATATTGGCAAGTCACATGTGAAGCATTTCATAATCCAGAATCTTGGAGATGGTTATTTAAAACAAATGGGTATACTGGAGATTATTCATTTATTTACTTCGAATAGAAATTGAAAAAGTTACCAACCTTTTCTAAAGCTGCAATATTAGTTGAGCAGCAGCAGCCTTTGGTTGTTGACGAAATAGAGCTGCCTTCTGAACTTTCATATGGGCAAGTCTTAGTTGAGATTTTTGTAAGTGGTATTTGTGGTTCTCAGATAGGGGAAATAAGAGGAGTTAAGGGACCTGATAAATTTTTACCTCACCTCTTAGGACATGAAGGCTTTGGCAAAGTCTTAAGTATCGGTCCCGGAGTAAAACATGTAAGCAAAGATGATTCAGTCATACTGCATTGGCGAGTAGGTTCTGGCATACAGTCTGAGCCACCAATTTATAGGTGGAATGGTAAAAAATTAAATGCTGGTTGGGTAACCACATTTAATAAATATGCAGTAATAAGTGAAAACAGATGCACTCGTGTAGAGACTGATTTAAATCCTGATATAGGGGCTCTTTTTGGTTGTGCTATTACTACAGGTTTTGGAGTTATAGAAAATAACGCCCAATTAAAGATGGGTGAGTCTGTAGTTATTTTTGGTGCCGGTGGAATTGGATTAAATATTGTTCAGGCAGCTAAACTTAAAACCGCGTATCCAATTATAGCTGTTGATATTTTCAACAGCAGATTAGATTTAGCTATGAAGTTAGGTGCTACTCATTCTATAAATTCTAAAGAAGTAAATACTGAAAAAGAAATAAAAAAAATTCTAGGAAATAACGGTCTTGACGTTTTTATTGACAATACTGGAGCAGCTAAGGTTATTGAGACTGGTTACAGAATAGTTAAAAAGGATGGAAGAGTCGTCTTGGTTGGCGTTCCACATTACAAAAGTATGGTGGGCTTAAATACATTGCCCTTGCATTTTGGGAAATTATTAATAGGTTCTCATGGAGGAGATACAGTTCCTAATTTAGACATTCCTCGATATTTGAAACTTTATAGGAATGGTAAAGTGTCATTTGGGGATATAATTAGTAGTCATTTTCCTATAGAGTCAATTAATAAAGCTATAGATGCCATGCAGGATGGTAAAACAGCAGGAAGAGTTTTAATTAATTTTTAAGTATGATATTCAACCTTGACCAGGATGAAAAACTAGCTCAAATAAGAGGCTGTGTTTTAACCTATGGACATTTCAGCACTATACATCCAGGACATATAAGATATTTAAAACATGCAAAAAGTTTAGGGAGTAAACTAGTCATTGCTTTAGTTGGTGATGGAATTAAAAAGAAATTCCCATATTCTCAAACAGAAAGAGCAGAGGCTCTTGAAACTATTGGTATAGCTGATGAGATCGTAGCCTTAAAGAGTTCAAATTTATACGAGCTAATAAAAAAAATTCATCCCAAAATTATTATTTTAGGAAATGAATATCAAAATACAAAACACTTAAAAAAGTCTATTGAATTACAGAAATCTCTTGGAGGAAAGGTTAAATATCATGCTGGAGAAGTTCATTATGCTGCTACTGATTTGCTTGGAAGTTTGCAACAAGACATTTTCCAAAAAAGAAAATCCCATTTTCTTAATGCATGCAAAAGACAAGGTATAAACCTTAATGATCTTTTGAATTCTATTGATCAATGGAAAAATAATAAACTTTTAGTTATTGGAGATACTATCGTTGATCAATATGCTGCATGTGAAGCTATTGGAATGAGTGCAGAAGCTCCTGTAGTTGTAGTTAGGGAGCTTGAAAAAAAGAATTTCATTGGAGGTGCAGCAATTGTAGCCTCGCATATTAAAGCTTTAGGAGCTCAATGTGATTTGGTATCTGTTGTAGGTGAAGATCATACTGCGGAATTGGTTAAAGAAGAATTAAAAAGACAACAGATAGGGGAAGCTTTAATTGTTGACCCTGCAAGACCTACAACTTTTAAAAAAAGGTATGTTGTTGAGAGTCAGAAACTATTCCGTGTGACAAGATTGAAAGATCACAATATTTCGAAAGAAAAAGAAGATGAAATTATTTCTCGTTTAGAGTTCTTAGCTCCCCAAGTAAATGGAATAGTTGTATCTGATTTTGTTTATGGGGTAATAACTCAAAAAATATTGGAAAGATTACAAGATCTTTCGAAGAAATACAATATTATTCTATTTGGCGATGTACAGTGCAGCAGTCAGGTAGGTTCTGTTCTAAGGTTTAAAAATTTTAACTTACTTTGCCCTAACGAAAGAGAAGCTAGAATTGCACTTCAAGATAAAGATAGCGGCCTTGAACAAGTAAGTAATAAAATTTTAAAACTAACCAATTGTGATAGTTTAATTATGAAACTTGGTTCAGAAGGATTTGTTGCATACGAGCGAGAAATCGAAGGAAATATCAGAAGACAATCATTCCCTGCTTTATCTGTAAACCCCTTGGATGTAACTGGAGCAGGTGATTCCTTAATTGCATTAATGGCGACTGCCATATCTTCTGGGCAATCATTAATGTCCACTGCAGCATTGGGATGTTGTATTTCATCAATAGCAGTTGAAACCATGGGTAACAGTCCAATAAATTTTGACGCATTAAAATATAAAATAAAGGAAATAATGAATTAATCAATTGTTAAGAATTTTAGTTTTAGGAAGTAATAGTTTTAGCGGCTCACATTTTGTCAATCAATGCCTACTGTCTGGGTTTAAGGTATTTGGAGTAAGCCGTTCAAAAGAACCTAATGATATCTTCTTACCATACAAATGGGATCTCAAAAAATTGAATTCAACAATCCCTGAATTAAAACATTTTCAATTTAAATCAATTGATTTAAATAAGGAGATAGAAGTTCTGAAGAAGGTAATAAATGAATTCCAACCAGAAATAATTGTGAATTTTGCATCTCAAGGGATGGTAGCTGAAAGCTGGCTAAATCCTTCACATTGGTATCAAACAAATTTAATGTCACAAGTTACATTACATGAATTTCTGAGAAAGAAAGCTTTTTTGAAAAAATATGTTCATGTAACTACACCAGAAGTTTACGGAAGTACCGATGGAGGATGGATAAAAGAAAATTTTAATTTTGCCCCTAGTACCCCCTATGCTGTAAGTAGAGCATCTTGTGATCTGCATTTAATGAGCTTTTTCAAAGCTTATGATTTTCCTGTTGTTTTCACTAGATCCGCAAATGTTTATGGACCTGGCCAGCAGCTTTATAGAATAATTCCAAGAGCCTTCTTAAGTGCAAGAACTGGGAAGCCAATGGAACTTCATGGAGGCGGAAAATCTATAAGATCATTTATTCACATAAATGACGTAGTAAAAGCAACTTTGAAAATAGCTTTGAAGGCTGAACCTGGGACCAGTTGGCATATATCCTCTAATACTTCGATAAGTATTTACAATTTGGTTCAAAAAATCTTCGATTTAACTAACTCAAAATTTGGTGAACTTGTTAATCCTGTTGATGATCGTTTAGGAAAGGATCAAAACTATTTATTAAGTAGTGATAAATTAAGATCTTCATTTAATTGGTCGGATGAAATAGATCTTGACTTAGGATTAGAAGATACACTTTTATGGATTAATCAAAATCTAGGTATCTTGAAAAATCTACCATGGAATTACGAACATAAAGTATGAAAATTTTAGTTACTGGTGGTTGTGGCTACAAAGGGTCAATTCTTATACCAAAACTTTTAGATGAAGGTTACGAGGTTATTAACGTTGACAATCAGTGGTTTGGTAATTATTTACCTCAACATAAAAATTTAACTAACTTAAAAAAAGACATAAGAGACATAGAGGCTATTCCTATGTCGAATATTGATTCAATAATACATTTAGCGAATATTGCTAATGATCCCGCGGTAGAACTTAACCCAACTTTAAGTTGGGAAATAAACGTGTTAGCTAGTCAACAACTTGCTGACAAAGCAGTAAGAAATAATGTAAAACAATTTATTTTCGCAAGCTCTGGTAGCGTTTATGGAATTAAAAGTGAACCAAATGTCACGGAGGATCTGCCTCTTATTCCTATTTCTACATACAACAAAACAAAAATGGTTGCTGAAAGAATTTTCTTATCATACCGAGATGAGATGAAAATCCATTGCATTAGACCCGCTACTGTTTGCGGAGTTTCTCCAAGAATGAGATTAGATGTAAGTGTAAATATGTTGACCTATCAAGCACTTAAATATGGAGAAATTACTGTTTTTGGAGGTGACCAAACAAGACCGAACATACACATAAAAGACATGATAAATGTTTATTTGCATTTCTTAAAAAATAGAAATTTAGCGACAGGATGTTACAACGCTGGTTTTGAAAATATCTCTATTTTGGATATCGCCAAGTTAGTTACAAAACACATAGATGCAAAATTAAAAATAACAAATTCAAATGATCCAAGATCTTACAGACAAGATTCAACAAAACTTGAAAATACAGGTTTTAAACCTAGTTTTAATATTGAAAAAGCAATATTAGAAATTAAAGAAAAATATTCAAAAAGAGATTTACCAGATGGGGATAATTGTTATACGGTTAAGTGGATGAAGAATTTAGATATTAATTTTGATTAATTTTTTTTTAATTTTTAATAAAATGGACGAAATTACATCTTTAAAACTTTTAAAAACTATTATGAGAATTAGAGCAATTGAGGAGAAAATTGCTTCTAAGTATTCAGAAAATAAAATGAGATGTCCAACCCATTTATCAATTGGCCAAGAAGCAGGACCTGCAGCCATATCTGAATGTTTATCAAATAATGATTTTGCCGTAAGTACACATAGAGGGCATGCGCATTACCTAGCAAAAGGAGGTGATTTGAAATCAATGATTTCAGAAATTTATGGCAAAGTTACGGGCTGTTCAAGAGGTAAGGGAGGTTCAATGCACTTAATTGATAAGAAAGTTGGATTTATGGGAACTTCAGCAATTGTAGGGAATAGCATTCCTATTGGTGTTGGGTTGGCTCTCTCATGTCAACTTAAGAAAGAAAAAAATATTAGTGTTATTTATTTAGGTGATGGTGCAATAGAAGAAGGAGTCTTTTATGAGTCCCTTAATTTTGCTATTTTGAGAAACTTGAGAGTTCTTTTTGTTTGCGAAAACAATCTTTATTCTGTTTATAGTCCCTTATCTGTTAGGCAACCCAACTTCAGGAAAATTACTGATATGGTAAAGGGAATTGGCTCAAAAGTTAATTCCGGAGATGGAAATAATGTAGAAGAGTGCTTTAATATCGCACAAACAATTATTAAAGAAATACGCGAGAAGGGGGGTCCTTATTTTCTTGAATTACATACCTATAGGCATAGAGAACATTGCGGCCCCAATTTTGATAATGATATCGGATATAGAACTGTTGAAGAATTTGAAAAATGGAAAAAAAACGATCCTGTAAAAAATTTTAAGTTAAAGTTATTAGAAAAAAATTACTGCACTAAAGATTATATTTTTTCATTACAAAAAGAAATTGATAAAGAAATTTTAGATGCCTTTGACTTTGCAGAGCAGGCTCCTTTCCCGGACCAAAGTGAAGCTTATGAAGGGGTGTATAGATCCAATTTGAATCGTTAAAATATGACTTTATTAACTTATGCAGAATCGATTAATCAAGCAATATTTGAATCGATGCATGCCGATAAAAATGTTATTTGTTTTGGATTAGGTGCTACAGATCCCAAAGCAATATTTGGTACTACTAAATATCTATTAAAAGAATTTGGCCCAGAAAGAGTATTCGATATGCCAACTTCAGAAAACGCAATGACTGGGATAGCAATTGGTGCTTCTATGAACGGTATCAAGCCAATAATGACACATCAAAGACTTGACTTTTTTCTTCTTGCAATGGATCAATTAGTAAATAGTGCTGCTAAATGGCATTACATGTTTGGGAACAAAACTCCAATCCCAATAACAATTAGATTAATTATTGGAAGGGGATGGGGACAAGGGCCTACACACTCTCAAAATCTACAATCTTGGTTTGCACATATTCCTGGTTTAAAAGTTGTAATGCCATCAACTCCTATGGATGCAAAGTATCTTTTAAAAGAAGCAATATTTGACCAAAATCCAGTATTATTTTTAGAACATAGATGGCTTCACAATACTATAGGCGATATTGAAAAAGATAAAAAAATAGTCAAAATCGGTAAATCTAAAATTGTCAAAGAAGGTAATGATTTATCAATTATTACGATGTCATATTTAACCATTGAAGCTATAAAAGCTGCAAATTACTTAGAAAAAAGGGGCATATCAGTAGAAATAATAGATTTATGCTCAATAAAACCAATTGATTTTAATTTGATTTTTGAATCAGTTTGCAAAACGGGCAGAATCCTTACTTGTGATACTGGATTTGAAACTTGTTCCGTAGCTGGAGAAATAATTGCCACAGTCACAATCAAATTATTCAATAACTTAAAAACCAATCCATGTAGATTAGCAATGCCAAATGTACCAGAACCGACAAGTTATGGATTAACGAAAAATTTTTATATAACTGCATTTAATATCGCCTCAAAATGTTTAGAGATGATGAAACAGCCTCAAGGAGACATTGCTGACTCACTCATCGAGTCTATTCCTCATGATGTGCCAGGTGATTGGTTCAAAGGACCCTTTTAAAATTACAAACCTTATAAAAAAGGATATTCTTCAATAAAGAATTTTTAATTTCTCAAAAGCTCTTATTATATTCTTCAATCTGAAATATACAATTCCTACAGATCAAATAATTTTTAAAGTAAATTATCAAGATCTATCCGAATTAATTTTTTCTCAAATAATTTTTAGGTGCGAGCGCACTATATTGTTTCTCATAGCAATAATCAGCTATTTGACTATAACCAAAATTATTATAAGCATTTCTTGGAATGCGATCTCCCCACTCTCTATTCATCTTAAAATCTATTTCATTAAATACTTCAGGATTATCGCCAAGTCTAATTTTTAATTCATCATAAAGTCTTATCAGATCTTCAGAAGAGTTTGTTTCAAAAACTATTTCCTGAGATTCAACTATCTTTTCTATATTGTTTATATTTAAAAGAGTTTCAATTCTCACTGGGGTTCCATCTTTATAAATTGCTTTCTTTAAAGAAATAATTGTTTTTGTTCCGAAAAAATGCAAAGTATAAGGATATGACATGTCATAAACAATTAATGGTTTGTTATTAACATGTAAAGGAACACTACCACCATTCTGTCCTGTAATACCATATTTACAAGTAAAATCTAAATAGAAAACAAATTTTTCCCTTAATAAATAATTATTTATTTTTCTCAAATCAACTACTGCTTTATGAGAAAACTTTGCATCCCCATATAAAAGACCAAAGATAATTCCACCTTCGTCGTATATTCTGTCAAATAATGGTTTGCAAGACTCTAAGGATGTATATCGCAGTGGGCTATAGGACCTGAATTTATCATCACGATGACATTTTGGCTTCCAAATTACAACAAATCTATTTTCTGGATTGAAGTATTTAAAGAGATTTTTAATTTCATTATCGTTGACTAACTCATCATAATTAAAGATATTAAGTTTATGTCTATAATTAAAATGAGTTTCATAAAAGATATCTAAAATAACTTTATATTTAGAGTTTCTTGATAGACCGCAATATTTACTTCTAGCTAACCAATAATAAAGATCTAAAAATGAATAATTATCAATTACTTTGAAATATTGCTTTAACAAAGTATTTGTATATTTTACATATGCTTTTTCTTGATCTGCTAAAAGTATTAGTTTTTTTCTTTGACTTTTTTCTTTTGATAAATTTAAAACTGCAACTGCAATTGGTTCAAATAAATGATGTCCAAAAGAACTTGTTTTGGCTTCGAAAACGTTAATACCATAACGATTATAAATTATTGCTACTGGGATAAAAAATATATCAACAAATTTAGCGAAACTCCTAGATAAAAAAATTATAGATTTAAATAAAAAGGACGATTTT
>MDTA01018814.1_pt1 | contig 16668 bp, 12 predicted proteins | sample 811151 | NCBI WGS metagenome assembly MDTA01 (sample SAMN05326648, study PRJNA326480) | marine metagenome | isolation source: seawater | place: Indian Ocean: South | collected 2010 | reverse complement strand
TATGGTTGACAATCTTTGGATCTTAATTTCTGCAGCCCTGGTATTCATTATGCACTTGGGTTTTGCGACATTAGAAACCGGGCTCACCCAACAGAAGAATACCGTCAACATTCTTTTTAAGAATTTATTCATCATATCAATAGGGATCGTTTCATATGCCCTCACTGGATTTAACACAATGTATCCAGGAGATTTCAACGGATTTGTCGCTATAAAAGGTGCAATTGGATTTGATGGAGACGTAGCCAATCTAACAAATCAGTATGCGGATTATACATACTGGGCAGATTTTATTTTCCAAGCCATGTTTGCGGCTACAGCGGCAACAATTGTATCGGGAGCAGTGGCAGAACGAGTTAAACTCTCTGGATTCATGTTTTACGCGACAATTTTGGTAACATTTGCGTATCCAATCGGTGGTTCATGGAAGTGGGGTGGCGGCTGGTTAGATGGTATGGGATTCTACGATTTCGCCGGTTCGTCTATTGTGCATGCATTTGGCGGGTTTTCCGCATTAGCAGCAGTGTTAGTATTAGGACCCCGCATTGGCAAATATGTCAATGGGGAAGTGCGCCCGATTTTGGGGCACAGTATGCCTTTGGCAGCAATCGGAGTCTTTCTGCTCTGGTTGGGATGGTTTGGTTTTAACGGAGGTTCCGTACTGAGTGCCGACCCAGGGCTAGTATCGGTCGTTTTCGTGACTACCTCCTTAGCTGCGGCAGCTGGTTGTTTAGCAGCTATGGTTACATCAGCAATATTTTTGAAAAAACCTGATGTAACTATGGCACTTAATGGCATCTTAGCTGGACTTGTTGGAATCACTGCAGGTGCTGATACCGTCACATGGAGCGGCGCTATGATTATAGGACTCATCGCTGGTGTGATTGTCGTCTTTTCAATCGTTATCATCGATAGAATCAAGATAGACGACCCGGTGGGCGCTATTTCTGTCCATGGAATTTGCGGTATATGGGGAACTATCGCCGTCGGAATATTCAGCACAAACCCTGAACACAGCTTTGGCACGCAACTCATTGGTACTCTGAGTTATGCCGTCTACGCATTCATTGTCTCACTGGTATTGTGCCTAATAACCAAAGCAATATTTGGCCTCCGTGTTGACGAAGAGGAAGAGCGAGAAGGTCTGGATCTCAGCGAACATGGGCAACCGGCCTATGCAGATTTCCAATCCATTTCCAACTAACTTCAGACAATAACACACAGGGAGACTATGAAATGTTAAAAATAGAAGCATTCCTGAGACCTTCAGCACTCAGCGACGTTCAAAAAGCACTCGGAGACATCGACGTATCGGGTATGTCCGTTTCTGAAATTCGCGGCTTCGGGCGTCAAGGTGGACATCAAGAAAGTTACAGAGGGGCTGAATATACGATCGATTTCGTTCCCAAATTAAAAATTGAAATCGTAGTAGCCGATAGCGATAAAGAAAAAGTTACGACGGCTATTGTAGAGGCTGCAAAAACTGGAAAAGCAGGTGACGGAAAAGTATTTTGCTCTCCGGTTGAGGAAGCAGTTCGAATTCGTACTGGTGAGACAGCAGAGAACGCTCTCTAAGGTCCACCTCCAATCGGTGCGGTCACATCCGCTCTCTTTACCCTCCCAGTCCCGCACCGATTGGACTACGAATTTCAAGTAACAGTTTTACTTTGAAGATAAACGTATACAACCGACATTATAAAAGGAGATATAAGGTGAATATCAGAAAATTATTTTTAACAGTAGCTATTGCCGCCGTAACGACTGGGCCAGTATTAGCAGAAGTTGGCCTCGGTGCTGACGTAGTCAATCGATACGTCTGGCGTGGTACTGACTTCGGAAATGCGGTTAGCGTTCAACCCGGAATTAGTTACGCTACAGGTGCGATTGAAGTTGGGGCTTGGTCATCTTGGGCAATTAATGGCGGTGGGGCGAATGAAAACGATCTTTACGTAAGCTTTGCTGCTGGACCGGTTGGGATCACTATAACCGATTACTTCTTCCCGGCAAATTCTGGTGTCGGTGACAACTTTTTTGAGTATGGAGATGACGGCGCGCACATTATTGAAGTAATGGGTTCATTTGAGACGGGCCCCTTAAGCTTAGCAGCAGCTATAAATGTAATCGGCTCTGACAGCGAAGATTCTTTTTGGATTGAAGCAGGTTACGGTTTGGGTGAAGTCGGCGGAGCAGATGTAAGCTTGAGCGCTGGCTTAGGCAACGGTGCTTACACAACAGATACCGATCCAAATTTGGTTGCAGTCGGAGTTAACATCTCTTCTGGCGATTACTTCGGTTCCTACATCATCAACCCTGACAAGGAAACCTCTTTCATGGTTTTCGGTACAAGCTTCTAAGTCTTTGAATCCGGTTCCTCATCGTACAGGAAAGCTATGGTGGCTAGCGGTGAGTTTATCCGGTAGCTGGCGGCGAACTGCGGGGAGTGCGCCGCCAGCATCTTAAACCGTACTTATTTCTACGAAACAGTCGATGTTTGCAGTTAAATCGACTGTTTCGATTTTTAACACAGATCAACTCCCAATGTAATCCCCTCCTATTCTGTAATGTAAAAACTCACTTGCGACAAAAACGTAACATGTTTATATATTCAAGGCTACAAATGAATTCAAAACCAATGCAGGTTTGAATTAACATTTACATTTTTTGGGAGGTTTTATGATGAGAAAGATTATTCTTTCTGCAGTATTACTGACTGGCTTAGCCGCACAGGCCTTTGCCGAGGTAAATGTCAGTGCTGATGTAGTTAGCCGTTATCTCTGGCGTGGAGCCGATTATGGAAACGCGATGGCCGTACAGCCAAGTATCAGCTATACGAGCGGTAGTGTGACCGTTGGTTATTGGGGCTCTCAGGCTCTTAATGGCGCTTTCAATGAAACTGACTTGTATGTTGGTATTGATCTTGGGTCTTTCGCTCTAACGATCACAGATTACACTGATACCGCGCCAGATCTTTTTAAGGTCGGCGATGCAGATATTGAGGTTATGGCTTCTTTTAGTGCCGGCGATATAAGTGTTGCAGCTGCCATTATGGCTACCAACGATACCGATCTATGGGTCGAACTCGGCTATGGATTAGGCGAGATTGGTGATGCTGATGTCTCAGTAAGTTTGGGTGTAGGCAATGAGCAGTATTCATCCAACGGTGATCCTAAACTTGCGTTATTGGGCATTAATGCCTCTAGCGGTGATTACTTTGCTTCTTACCAGATCAATGTTGAGCGTAAAGCTAACATGGCTTTTATAGGTAAAAGCTTCTAAGATCTTATCTTGGATAGTTTTATTCTTTCGGGCGATACGCTAACAAAAGCGTATCGCCCATTTTTTTGCTATAAACCATCCAGCCCCCTTCTCAGGGATCACCCAAAGCACCATATATCAGCTCTATGTTCAACAACAATTCCTTACTGAAAGATATCCTTACCAAATTTGCGACGATAAGCAGCTTTTATATATTTCGACACCTAACCAACTTCAAGAGTAAAGATTAAAAATTTGAAAATCGTTATAGGCACCCGGGGAAGCGAACTAGCTCTGGCTCAAACAAGACAAATCGCCGAACAATTGTCTGCTTTAGAAACGGATATTCAACCTGAGATAGAAATAATCCGTACTACCGGCGACGTTCAAACTGGATCATTGCGAGGTATAGGTGGACAGGGCGTATTTACGAAAGAGTTAGAAAAAGCTTTAATCGACAAACGTATCGACCTTGCCATACATAGTCTGAAAGATTTACCCAGTCAATTCGTGCCGGAATTGTGTTTGGTTGCAACCCCCGAAAGAGAAGATGTACGAGATGTAATCATCGCAAATGTCGCTCTAAAGGATTTGAATGATCTCCCCATAGGTACAAAAATTGGCACGGGAAGTGCGCGAAGACAGACCCAGCTACGAGCTCTACGATCCGACCTCAACATTCAAGATATCCGGGGGAACATCGACACCCGAATTAAACTAGTAGCCGAAGGCGACTATGAAGCGGTTATTTTAGCGTCAGCTGGACTGCATCGCTTGAAATGGGAAGACCATATAAAATGCTACCTTCCCACTAAGGAAATGTTGCCTGCAGTCGGACAAGGAGCTATTGGAATAGAAATGTTGCATGACCATCCATCAAAAAGCTTGATCGCAAAACTTAACGACGACAAGACATTTACGGCAGTTACAGCAGAACGTAAGCTGTTAACTTTACTTCGCGGAGGGTGCCACTCTCCCATAGCTGCATGGGCAAGAGAAGAAAATGGATCCTTAAGGATGGATGGACGTGTGGGTGATCTTAATGGGCAACAAATCCTACACGCTACAGCTACAGGTTCCACAACAGAACCTGAAATAGTAGCAACAGAAATAGCCCGCTCCTTGATTGAGCAAGGTGCCAATCGTTTGATTGAAGCAACTTCATGAATAAATTTTCGGGAACGGGAAAAGTTTATATTGTCGGAGCAGGTCCTGGAAACCCTCAATTACTTACTTTACGAGGGCAAAGCTGTCTAGCCCAGGCCGAAGTTATATTATACGATGCACTAGTGGACGAACGTGTTTTGTCCTTCGCCACTCCCCAAGCAAAAAAAATCTTTGTAGGAAAACGAGGCGGTCAACCAAGTCAAAGTCAAGAAGAAATCAATGACTTGCTCATACGATATGCGGAGTTGGTACGCTGTGTCGTGCGCTTAAAAGGAGGCGACCCCTTTGTATTCGGTAGAGGTGCAGAAGAAGGAATCGCACTTCACAAGGCTGGCATACCATTTGAAGTAATACCCGGTGTTTCTGCTGCACTTGGAGTTACAGCAGCCGCTGGGATCCCCTTAACCCATAGAGGTCTTGCCTCTGCTGCTGTTTTAGTGACAGGTCACGAAAATCCAGGAAAAAGTAATTCTGATGTCGACTGGCCCAAGCTAGCTCGTCTCGACGCTACGCTGGTGATCTTTATGGGCATACAAAAAATTAAAACAATTTGTGACACACTGATTGTCGAGGGAAAGAATCCCGAAACTCCGGCTGCCGTAATACAATCGGGCACAACATCAATTCAACGAAAGATAACAGGCCCTCTTTCCCAATTAGCTGAATTGGCTACAAAGTCGGCTATCAAATCACCTGCTCTCATCATTATTGGACCGGCAGTGTCCATCCAACAAGAACTACGTTTTGATATCAAATACCCACTACATGGCCGCCGAATAATGATCACAAGACATCGTGAGCAAGCTATCAATTTAGCTCAGAGACTAATCGATCTCGGTGCAGACGTCTACACTGTTCCTTTGATCAAGCTAATCGCACCCAAAAATCCTGAACCACTTAACCAAGCTATTCGTGAGTTAACAACCTATAGTTGGTTATTATTTACCAGTGCCAATGGAGTAGATTTTTTCTTTCAACATTTAAATTCTCAAGACTTAGACGCGCGAGCTTTGCATCATATTAAAATTGCTACCATCGGCCCTGCCACAACGAAAGCCGTCCGTAAATTCGGTCTTCTTACTGATTTAGAAGCGCAACAAAGCAATCAAGAAGGGATCGTAAACGCTTTTGAACCCCTATCTTTAGACAACGCCCGAATACTTTTCCCAAGTTCAAACTTAGGACGTACTCATATAGTAGAGGCGTTAGGTCAACGAGGAGCCCGCGTAGATCAAGTTACAGCGTATGAAAATATTCCCCCTGATTCGTCTGAATTGATTTTGCCTACTCCGTTAAAAGAAGGCCTGATGGATTGGATTATCTTCACAAGTCCATCAACCATACAAAATATGTTCCAAATCCTGCCCAAAAAACTTCTAAAAAGAACCTTTAATTCTGCGAAAATTGCCTGTATGGGACCTACTACTGAAAAAAAAGCAATCGAGCACGGAATGAGAGTCGATTTATTGCCCAAAGACCATAGGCCAGAAAGTTTAATTGAGTCTTTATCCATCTTTGAATCTGTAAAATAACAAGGTGTAAAGATCTTATATAACCTTGACATATACGCAGGGACGTCGGTAATTTTTGACTTTTATGTAGACTAAATATAGAAGAGACTTGTTATGAGTTTTTCCAAATATCACGATATACAAATTCCAACACGAATCATTCATGGAGCTGGATCTAGGCAAAAGCTCCCCGAATTAGTAGAAGGAACACGTCCACTGGTTGTAACTGACGTTGGACTAGTCAAAGCGGGCATCGTCGATTCAATTCTACAGTTATTAAGCGAACATGCCGTGAACTATTCTGTGTTTGCTGGAGCACTCCCAAATCCTCCAGCCCAATGCGTACATGCTGGTGCTAAACATTACGACAAAGACAACTGCACATCAATTATAGCAGTAGGCGGTGGATCAGCTATGGACGTAGCTAAAATGATTGGTGTAGTAGTAACTCATAATGGAAGAATTAACAATTATCTAGGCCCTAATAAAGTCATAAAAAACATCCCTCCCTTATATTGTATCGCAACAACCTATGGCACTGGCAGTGAAGTGACGCCATTCGCCGTGCTCACCAACCCTAAAACACAGAATAAAGACCCTGTAATCAGTTGGAAAATTGCACCGTTAGTTGGTATACTAGATCCAGAACTTTGTGTGTCTCTTCCCTTGTCAGTGGGTGGCCCCACAGGTATGGATGCCTTAACGCACGCTATAGAGAGCTATATAAACTTACTATTGAATCCAATCACAGAAGCCTTTTCGTTACAAGCAATCTCTCTTATCGGAGAAAACCTACTGATCGCTTGTTCTAATGACCACGAAATACTGGCTACTGAAAACATGTTAATAGCATCCATGTTAGCAGGAATGGCTTTTTCTCAAACCCGCTTAGGGAACGTCCACGCGATGTCACACCCAACAGGAGCCCAATACGGAGTTCACCATGGTCTTGCTAACGCAATCTTGTTGCCCTATGTAATGGAATTCAACTTGCCTTCCCGCGTACAAAAGTTCGCCAATATAGCCAACGCTTTGGGAGCAGATACAACCAATCTGTCAAAACGAGAAGCTGCCAAGATTGCTGTTGATTACGTCTGGCAACTGAATAGAGACCTCCAAATACCGAAAAATTTAAGCGAATGCGGAGTGAAGAAATCTGGTATTCGTCGTCTTAGTAAGGCAACCATGGACAGCGGCAATGTCAGCGTAAATCCACGTAAAACTCAACAATCCGACATAGAAGCTATTTTCGCCCGAGCCATTTAAACCTATTTAGAGGATAACAAGCAATGTCATTCCCACGCATGCTACGCATTCGCCAACACTTTGATGCCCCTATTATCGAAGATATTCCTGAAGCTATTCGACAAGAAGTAACACGAATGAAGTTAGACCAAAAAATTAAACCCGGTGAGAATGTAGCCATATCTGTTGGTAGCAGAGGTATCAATAATATTGCTCTGATAACAAAATGTTTGGTTGAAGAATTCAAGTCCTTGGGATTAAATCCCTTCTTAGTACCCGCTATGGGTAGCCACGGAGGCGGGCTAGCAAAAGCTCAACAGGAAATCATTGAAGGATATGGCGTAACTGAGGAATACGTGGGCGCGCCCATCAAATCCAGTATGGATACAGTCCAAATTGGTGAAACTGATGACGGGGTTCCTGTCTTTTTTGATAAATTTGCCTACGAGGCAGATCACGTTGCAGTAGTAGGACGCATCAAACCACATACTGATTTTGTTGGTGAGATAGAAAGCGGACTACATAAAATGATGCTCATTGGCCTCGGGAAACATCGCGGTGCAGCACTCTATCACCAAGCTATAGTACATTACAGTTTCGATCGTATCATCCGCTCCGTGGGACAAAAGGTTATCGAACAATGCGGTGTTCTTATGGGTTTAGCAATCGTCGAAAACCAATATGACAAAACCGCTTTACTAAAAGCCGTTGCCCCTGAGGAGTTTGTTGAACGAGAGAAAGAGTTATTGATTAAAGCTAAAGAATGGATGCCTCGACTACCCTTCGATTCTGTCGATTTGCTCATTGTTGATGCTATTGGAAAAAACATTTCCGGTGCAGGGATGGACACAAACGTTGTGGGACGTAAATTCCATGATAATCATGCCGCTGAAAAAGAATATCCCAAAGTAACCCGTATTCTCGTTCGAGGATTAACTCCCGAAACACATGGAAACGCTTCTGGTATTGGAACCGCAGAATACGCCCATAAACGAGCAATAGACGAAATGGACCGCGAAATCACTTATATAAATTGTATGACCGGCAATCACCCTTCAGGCGCACATATTCCACTTTACTTTGATAGCGATCGGATATGTATACAAAAAGCGTTGGAAACTGTTGGATTACTATAGAAAGGTGAGGAGCGTATTCTGCGTATTCATAACACATTGGATCTAGGAGAACTTTTGGTTTCCGAAGCTTACCTGCCGGAAATAGAAAAACGAAACGATTTGTCAATTGTTAGCCCCGCTACCGAAATGCAATTTGATAAAAATGACGACCTGCCGATTCATTTTTAATATTTTCTTCCATTCTTTCTGAGGTTAATTACATTTGCCAAGTCATATCGAACATATCGGAATTAAAAAAAACGAAATAGATACGCCGGTTCTTTTGGTCGATTTCGAGGCACTCGAATACAATATAGAGAAAATGGCCGAGCATTTTCGCAAGACAAAAAAAAAATCTCAGACCTCACAGTAAATCTCATAAAACTCCTGAAATTGCCAAATTGCAGTTAAAAGCTGGAGCCATTGGTATCACATGTGCAAAGCTTGGCGAGGCAGAGGTAATGGCCGAAACAGGTATAGAAAATATACTTATTGCCAATGAAGTCGTGGGGTCAAAAAAAATATCTCGACTAATAGAGTTGGCCAAAAAATGCGACCTAATTGTCGCGGTAGATGATCTCAATAATCTTTCACAAATAAATGAAGCCGCGGAGCTTGAAAATGTAAAACTTGGTGTATTAATTGAGATTAACATTGGTCATAATCGCTGTGGTGTAACACCAGGTGAAAATGTAAAAACATTAGTAAAACAAGCTAACAAGTATAAAAATATTCGCTTTGATGGTATCATGGGCTACGAGGGCCATGTAGTTGACTTAGAGAATTCGAAAGACAGAGAAGAAGGAGCACGCATTTGCCTTCAAAGACTCGTTGACGTGCGTGCTGATATAGAATCCTTAGGTATCAACGTTCCTATTTGTTCTTCTTCTGCCACCGGAGATTATTATATCAGCACCCAATTCGATGGTATAACCGAAGTGCAAGCAGGATCGTACGCTTTGATGGATGCCGCATATGGACGACTTGAATTAGGTTTCAAGTATTCACTAAGCGTCCTCACGATGGTATGCAGTAGACCGACACCAGAACAAATAATAACGGATGCCGGATTGAAATCTGTAACGCCTGAACACGGGTTTCCCATTGTAAAAAACCGTCCTGACCTGATATGTCATGCATTGTCAGAAGAGCATGGGCGTCTCGTCACTAAAGACGGCCCCTGCACTGATTTGTCTATCGGCGATATAATAGAATTTATTCCCGGGCATGGCTGTACTACGATAAATCTACATGACAACCTATATGTCTTACGTGCTCAAGAGTTAATTGATGTCTGGACTATAGCGGCTCGAGGTCAAGTTCGTTAACGTACATATGAAGAGATTTGAATTATAGTTTCAGACCGAAAGATCTCTTTTTCTAAGACGCATGCTGTATTTTAAATCAAGAGTGTTTAGGTTAGACATCAAGGGATCTTAGCAGAGAGAGAGGGTGTCTTGTCAAGATTGCTCACCGTGTTGCTTTTCTTCTCATTCCCAATTAAGGGTGATGAACTCTTAATTACTTCCTCTGAGGATTGGGCTGCTTGGGATTTACCAGGCGACGCACTAATTGTCGAAAATGGTAGATTAAGCCCTGGGCTGGTTCGCCGAAGTATTAATGCAGTAGCCAATGCTGGTGATTTTGGCGGTGGAATACGTTCCTCAGGATCAGATGCCTCTAATTCGTTCAAGTTAATTGATGGAGATCCTTCCACATTCTGGACTCCAGATATAAATACCACAATAGATCAGGCTTGGATTGAAGTTGATCTTGGCCGCGTCGTTTCAGCCCAGACAATCGAATTACATTTTGCTACCACAGGGGTCCCACTCGAGTTTTTTACCATTTGGACGTCCGATGGTGAGCCTTCATTTAATAATGCCAATTCGGTTATTCCCGGAACTTTACGTTATAATGGTAGCAAAAGTTATAGCTTCAATGCGAATCATAAAATCACTATCGACTTCGAAAAAAAACCCCTTCAATTCATACGCATTGAAGCTAATCGAACCCAAAGTGATCCAAATGTCTCATTAAGTGAACTGTATATAAAAAGTATCGGGGACAATATATCTTTAGGAATTTGGCAACGTGGGGGTAACGTTTCGGTAGTCTCAGAAGTCGGTTCCTCTTTTGGTCGTGAGATTATAGAAAGTAGCGGGATAAGTAATACATTAGTGGATGGCGACATTACCAGCTATTGGGGTACCGTGCATCGAGGAGGATCTGGCGCCCAACTGGAGCGACAGTTTGGGCAATTTGAACTGGACTTAGGTGCGCTTTTCTGGATAGATCTCGTACGCATGTTAGGAGATGGATCCGGAATAGCCCCCGGGCGCAGGGGTGGGACCTTCAATTATTTATGGTATCAATTTTTTGTGTCGGATGGAACCCGCTCTGTTGATGGATCTTTACGGTGGGAATTAATGTCAGAATTACCTGCAAATCCAAATAATCTTCAGGGAATCGTTCATTTTGAAGAAAATTTCCCGCTAAAAAAAGTTCGCTTTTTACGCCTGTTCTTCCCTATGTCAGATGGCATAATGGCCTTTAATGGACGCATCGGAACAACAGCAGAATGGCAAGTGTTTGGCAGAGGACATCCTGCAAAAGCAACTACTCAGTCACCTCTTTACGATATGGGGTCTCAGCAACATATCACAGCCCTACATTGGAAAGCGAGAAGCGACAACGGTGCCCGCATTGAGATACGCAGCCGCACTGGAAACAATCTAGAGGAAGAATACCTTTTTTATGACAAGAACGGTAAACATGTGACCGCAAAACGTTATGGAAAACTTATTCCGTCTTTTCGAGGTGCAATTGACACCCTCCGGACAATCGGCAACGACTGGAGTACATGGAGCCAACCATACAGCGAATCGGGACAACTCTTCCTTTCGCCGGCTCCACGACGTTATGTCCAATTAGATATGCGCTTTATTTCCGAAAATCCATATAGTGCTACTAATATGGATGAAATAAACATTGAATATCATCAACCACTGGCGCAAATCACAAAAGCAGAAATTTTCCCTCTTTCAGCCGAAGCAGGGAAACTATCCAAACACACATTGTATCTTCATTCTACAATTACCCCAAACAACCGAGGCTTTGACCAAATTTTAATCAATAGCAGCACTGCATTGTCGATTAATTCTGTGAGGGTCAATGGAGAATTAATCGACAATACAATTGAACAGGTGGAAAAAGACAATTTAATCACGTTAAAAAATACTATTGAAACTACTTCACTTATAGAAATTGACTTTGAATCGACAGTATATATAAACCAGACTCGTTTTGATACATATTTATTGAATCGTCAATTAGGAGAGTCGGTTCGACAGCCGGTTGACAGCGGAGATGCTAGTGCCTTGATCAAGAGCAATGTCACCTATATAACATTGCCAACAAACACGCCCCTTATTGATCATTTTACTTTATCTAATCAACTAATTTCACCTAATGGAGATGGAATTAATGATACGGTTTTAATTAGTCTTGATCTGTTAAAGGTGATTGAACCGCGCCCAATTGAAATAAAAATTTACGATTTGAGAGGTCATTGCGTCGCCACCATAGCTAATGCTAATGCCCAGGCAGGACGACTCCAGTTTATTTGGGACGGTCGGTCAAATACGAAGAAATTACTGAAACCAGGAATTTATATTGTCCAATTTCAAATTAATAGCGATGCGGACCAACAAATTATTCAAAAGTCCGTAAACCTTGTTTATTAAATTTGCTTCGCTATAGATAGATTCCAATCACATAAAAAAATGTTATGAATATATCTAATGCCATAGCCTATTCCGATACTGGTGAAAAGGGAAATCCCATTATCTTAATCCACGGCCTATTTGACAACAAAGAAACGTGGAGTTGGACTGCTCCGTATTTAAATAATCATAGACTTATAACTCCCGACCTTCTAGGGCACGGAGAAAGCAATAAAGAAAGTTTTTCAGCCTCAATTAAAAAAGAGGGCTTAACTCCGAATCTACATTCTGAATGCATACGAGATTTAATCCTTCAATTAGATTTGAATAATTTCGTAATAGGTGGTTCCTCCTACGGTGGAAGTATCGCATTAAACACCTACATACGTTATCCAGAAATCCGTGAGCGAACAAAAGGAATTGTCTTGATAGCAGCAGCTGGGTATCAAAAATATATACCAAGATACGTTAGAAGGATGGGTGGATGGCTTGGATATATTTTGCAGAAACATCTCATCTATAAATTCTGCTACAAAACAGGGTTGATAAAGAATGGTGTAAAGCAATCGATCAAACGTTGCTTCTACAACTCTAACTCTGTTCCTATAGATTTATTCGACAATCTCATTCGTCAATTGAGCGATATGCGACTGATAGAGGGTTATCATCTCACCGCACGCTGTTTAATCGGTTTAGACTTTAAGATTATTCAAAAACAACTTTATTCAGTGATTTGTCCCACTCTTATAATTTGGGGACGCCAAGACCAAATAATTCCTCCCCATAATGCGCTATACTTTGCCAGGGATCTACCGAATACCGAGGTCGCTTGGATAGAAGATTGCGGACACGCACCACATATTGAAAAAGCAAAACAAACCGGGAATTGCATAAAAAAATTTTGTGACAATTAGTTGAAAATAAATATCCAAAGATACTCTGCATCTAAATCGAAAAAATATTGAGACAAGCAAACCACAATATAAGACTAAACCAAGTAAAACTGATTTTATGACATGTAACACAGAAAAGCCGGACACCGAAATTGAGACCTAAAATCAGAAACTCTTTAAAAAACAACCATATCTAACAGGGAAATAAAAGTGCAATCACCCAACATATTGATTCTATATACAGACCAACAACGTTTTGACACTATACGCGCAAATGGGAACTCCGAGATTCACACACCGAACCTCGACCAACTGGCCAATGACGGAATTAATTTTGATCACTACTTCGTACAAAATCCTGTTTGTATGCCTTCACGCTTATCTTTTCTAAGTGGATGTTATCCATCAACACTCGGAGTCACACAAATGGGTATTCCAGTAGATGAGAAAATAGACATTATACCGCATTACCTTAAAAATAAAGGGTATAGATCTGGGAATATCGGAAAACTTCACTTCCTCCCTCACGCGTGTAGAGATCACCGCGACATACATCCTAGCTACGGTTTCGATCATCTTGAAATTTCTGACGAACCTGGTCCTTACCCTGATGCATATAGATCATGGGTGGAGGACTTGGCTCCTGAACACCTAGATAAAATAAGCTTAGGTCTACCCCCTGCAGCCGAGATATGGCAAAAACAAATGGGAATAAAAGATAATATTCAACACCCAGAGGAACGATTTCCTCTCAAACCACTTGCTTTCCGTGGTGATTCACGGTTTACCCATTCATCTTTTGTAGCTGAGCAAACAATAAATTTTGTGAAACAGAATAAAGATGTTCCCTTCTTCTGTATATCTGGATTTTATTCTCCACATTCGCCCTGGGTCGCACCACAGGAATTCATTGATCTATACGATCCACATTCATTAACTCTTCCCGAATACCCTGAACATATAGAACATCAACGAAACGCCCGTTCATTCACTCGAAAAGAACTTCAGCGTGCGCACCATGGCTATTACGCAATGATAAGTGAGGTGGACCACCATGTCGGACGGATCTTAAACCAACTTGATGAAATGGGATTACGGGACAATACAATAATTATTTTAACTTCGGACCATGGGGAATGGTTAGGTGAACATCTCAAATATGGAAAAGGATATCCTGGCCACGACTGTGTAACGAGAGTACCACTAATTATACGATGGCCGAAAAAAATTAAAACTCCTGGACGCAATATATCCAGTCTTATCGAAGGCGTTGACGTATTGCCAACACTACTTGAAGCTATAGGAATACCTCGACCAAAAAAACTGCAGGGACGATCATTTTTCTCATCGTTCCTAAATAGAAAATGGAATGAAAGATCTGTGGTTAAGACCGAAATGCACGGCTGGAAAACACTGAGAAGCAAAACGTATAGATATGTCCTCTGCGAAGATGGCACTGAACAACTTTACCATCTTTCTGCCGATCCACACGCTTATTTTAATTGCGCTGAAGATCCTACACAAAAAGAAATATTATCTGATTTGCGACTTCAACTTCTTATACATGGACTTGAAAGCGAAAGACCTAAACAAAGAGTTTGGCCATATTAAGACAAGATAAAAAATAAAGTATCACAGATGAAAAACCTAGCTGTTTTCTAAACCAAAAAATGACCTTGCCGACATTACTTTTGCCTCACTCGGAGATCGAGCATTTGAATCAACGATCTGAGCAGAAGGTGGTGGATCAAACAGCTTTTCTTTAATCAATGGGTCCCCAGTTTCTTTTCTCCACTTAAGCATCAATGCCCGCATTTCTCCTAATTTCTGCTCATACTCCTTATAGTTAACTAAATTTTGCACTTCATTCGGATCCAACACTAAATTGTACAACCTCTCTTTAGATTCCTCGTATAATTCCCAGTCGTTTTTTAATAAGAATGTTTTACTTAATCCGTTATCACAATCCGGTAAAACTGGTCGCGCTCTATCATGCAATCTTAAAATATATTTCCATCCCTCGGTTCGAACAGCTCGCTGTGGCTCATAACATACGTGATAATTGATTTCACCAAATATTTCTGATCTTACCTTGTCAGCTCCATTAAGTAGGGGAAGCATCGAAACTCCCTGAAGCCAATCAGGAAATCGTAATTCAGCCAATTCACAGACTGTTGGAAACAAATCTATGTGGCTCACTAAACCATCAATGACATTACCCCCTTTGAATCCCCCAGGCCCCCTAAGGATCAACATTACACCCATGCCATGATCCGTCAAATTACATTTCATCCGTGGAAAAGCAACACCGTGGTCTGTTGTACAAATAACTAATGTATTATCGGCAAAATTCTGTGCATCTAATGTTTGTATTACCGTACCTATCAGATTATCTAAGGTTCGTGCTGCATCTATATAGGCTGCCATATCCCTACGGGTCATAATATCATCAGGTAACGGAGCAGGCGGTCGAACATAGTTAGGGTTAGTTGGTATAGTATTTTTAGGTGAATTTGAAAAACCATCACCAAGCCGATGCGTAGCAAAAAATCCTACATCTAGAAAAAAGGGTTGATCATGCTGTTCTTTCAAAAACGATGTAGCACGTAGCGCTGTATTCCAATCACCTTTCTCTCCTTCTAATATTCTTGAGTATCCTCCTTCGTCAGGATTTTTTACAACGTGTTGTATACCTGCACGGACGGTAGCATAACCATGCTCCCTCAAAAAATTTGGTAAAAGTCTTTGTGGATTCGGTAATGACCACCCCCGATTTACTAACCCACCCATACCACAACTATGCGGCCATTGTCCGGTTAACAAAGAGGCCCTGCTAGGTGAGCAAGTCGGATTTGCACAAAATGCTTTTCTGAATAGAGTCCCCTCCTCCGCTAAACTTTGAATCGCTGGAGTTGGTATCGAATAGCCATATGGCTGCACATAACGCCCCGTGTCGTGCGAATGTATATATACTATGTTTACCATATCAATCCTCCTGCTGATCTATTTTGCTCTTTAAAATATTAGTAGCTACAAGAACCTTCACAGAAAAATGTATGTTTAATACAGGCGCATTCCAAATTCATACCCTAAATTAATACTATCATTATATGTCTAGTGGAGTATTAATATGAATAATTATACGATTCTTCATCGTTATATAGGCGTGGGTATTTTTTTACTTACCCTAGGTGTGTATATCAAGACCATGGCACCAGCCGTGTCTTTTTGGGACTGTGGCGAATTTATTGCTACCTCCTACCTATTGGGTGTCCCCCATCCACCCGGTTCACCACTCTATGTGTTATTGGGCCGCGTCTTCTCACTCTTTCCTATAGCGGATGTAGCAGCCCGAGTCACGTTCATGTCCGCCTTATCCTCAGCATTAGCCATTTGGTGTGTATATTGCTCCACGCTGGCCTTAGCACGTCGCGCATTAGGTGGGAATCCATTGATCCCGTTTGGAGACCGTAGAGATGTAGGCCCTTTATCTGGCGCTGTACTTGCTTCTTTATTACTTGCCTTTTCATATACCCAGTGGTTTAACGCAACAGAAGCAGAAGTCTATGGATATTCGATATTTTTCACCTGTGCCGGATTATGGTTAATCCTATACTGGGAAAGTAGCGGACACCATCACGCCAGCGATCGATGGTTACTATTTATAGCGTATCTATTTGGCCTTGGAGGAGGGTTACACTTACTGTGCCTGCTCACCATTCCTACAATAGCTATTCTTGCATGGTTTGCCGACAAT
>MDTA01082181.1_pt1 | contig 16683 bp, 17 predicted proteins | sample 811151 | NCBI WGS metagenome assembly MDTA01 (sample SAMN05326648, study PRJNA326480) | marine metagenome | isolation source: seawater | place: Indian Ocean: South | collected 2010 | reverse complement strand
TTTAAATTATTATCAGCTGGTCCAACTATTATAAAATCATTATACATTAGATCGTATCTTTTAATACCATATCCTTGATTTACAAAATCAATTTCATCTTGTTTTGAATGGACAAGTAATAAATCACCATTACAGTCTTTAGCATTTTTAATTGCTTGTCCTGTTCCATTAGCGATTACCTTAACTTTGACATGATATTGATCGGTAAATTTGGGTAATATAAACTTCAAGAGCCCAGAATCTCTCACGGATGATGTAGATTGAAGGGTAATAAATTGATCGCTGCCGAACGAAGCAGATGTTGTATATAATACTAAGAAAGAGATCCTTAGTATGGTATAAAATTTATTTAAGAAGTAATATATCATTTGTTAAACTTTTGGTAAGCTCTAGCCGATGTGTCACCATAAACACTTTCGATTTTTTTGAATACTCTTCAATATATTTAGCTAATCTTTGTGAATGATCATTATCGAGATGTGAAAAAGGTTCGTCTAGGAATAACATCTTAGGTTTTGTAATCAATAAACGTATTAAAGATATTAGTTGTTGTTCACCACCTGATAATTTTAAAATATCTGTGTTAAGTAATCTCTTAATAGATGATATATTATCATTATATAAGTATCCTAACAATTTAATACATTCGTCATTATATTTTTTTGATATTTTTACTCTCGTAGATAAAATATATATTAAATTATCCCATACAGTCCTTTTTAACATTAAAGGTTTTTGAAAAACAAAGCCAATCTCACTATTTTTTAGTTTCTTATTTAGATTTATTATAGTTCCGCTGTCTGGCTTGATAATATTTGACATTATCTTTAATAAAGTTGTCTTCCCTGATCCATTTGGACCATTAATGATAGAAAGGCCATGATTACTAAATTTGTATGAAAAATCAGCAAATATATCTTTTTCATTATATTTTTTATAAATATTACATAACTCAATCATTTTAATTGATACTTTTATTTCTAATAATATTGATTAGTAAGCTTACAGTAATTGAGAGTATTATGAGTATTAATCCAAGAGCCATTGCAGTAACTAAATCCCCTCTTGATGTTTCTAATGCAATTGATGTTGTCAGCATTCTTGTTTCATAGGCTATGTTTCCACCAACAATCATTACAGCCCCTACCTCAGCAAAAGCTCTTCCTAATCCTGCAAAACTATTAATTACAAGCAAATCTCTGGTTTCCCAAATAAGAAGTTTCATACTTTTAAATGTACTTAAATTAATTGATTTCATAAAATCTTTGTATTCAGTATATATACTATCAATCGATTGTTTGGATAATGCTGTAATTATTGGCGTAACAATTACTATTTGCGCAATAATCATTGCCCAAACAGTATATAGCAAATTATATGCTGCTAATGGCCCTTGATAAGACAATAAAAGATATATAAATAGTCCAACAACAACTGGAGGCAATCCCATCAAGCCATTGATTATAATCGTAATAATTTTCTTTCCTCTAAAATTCTTCATACTAATCAATGTGGCCATAGGTATTGAAATAATGCAAGATAATACAACTGCTGTTACTGATACTTTTAAAGTTGTAGTCACTACACTAAATAAGCCATGATTAAGCGTTATTATTAGAGTCAAGGCTTCAATTATTATTGAAGTATCTTCCATCAACTACCAAGCAGTTCTTCCGCCATCAATAGATAGAATCGATCCATTCATATAACTACTTGCATCACTACATAAAAAAATAACTGCAGCTTGATATTCGTCTATATTAGCCATCCTATTCATTGGAATTAATTTCTCAATATTTTTTACAAAGTCAGGATTTTGATTATTTAGTATCCCGCCTGGCGCAAGTGCGTTACACCTGATCCCCTCTTTTATCCAGTATGTAGACAAATATTTTGTAAGGCCAATTAATCCATGTTTAATAACTGAGTATGTAACTGGTTTTACAAAATCCAATTTTTCATCATTATTATTTTTGTAAATACTTTGATTGGGTGCTATCAACCCTAGGTCTGATGATATGTTTAAAATAACACCTTTTTTTCTAATTGCCATAAGTGATCCAAAGTGTTTGCTACATAAAAACGCACCTGTAAGACCAACATTGACTTCATTATTCCATTGATCAATATGAAACGTTTCTAATCTCATATTATTTTTAGCGGTTTCACTGCTTACTTTTGGATCAATAGATGCATTATTAATAAGTATTGAAGGATCACCAACATCTTTACACACAGTTTTGATAAAAATCTCAATATCCTCTTCATTTGTTATATCTAATTGATAGTGGAAAATATTTTTATTCTTTGAAAAGTGCTTAATTGAATCCTTTAGCTTATTTTCATCATTATCAATGATTATTACTTTACAATTTACATCTAATAATGCCGATGCATGGTATCTTCCTAGTAATCCAGCACCACCAGTTATAATTGCAATATCTCTATCTAGTGAAAATTTTTCTAGGACCGTCATAGCATTTCTACCAATTCAATTCGAGTACCATTGGGATCAAAACAAAAGCATACTTTAGCTATTTTTTCTGATGAGAGAACAGGTTCGCTAATGAATTTGATATTTTTTTCTTTTAAAAAATTATATGAATCATCTATATTATTAACTTGGAATGCTATGTGACATAGGCCAACGTTATAGACTTCTTGGTTTTGAAGTTCTGTTGGATGGCTCGGGTAATCTAATAGTTCAATTACAGAACCATCATCTGCTTTTAGTTTTATCATATGAACATTTGCATTATTTATTCCGGTGATTTTATTTATGTAATTACTGTCGTCCCAAAAATCCTGTATTACAGATAGACCAAGATAATCTCTATAGAATTTTAATGATTCTTGAATATCCTTACATATGATCCCTGTATGCCTATATCCTTTAACAACTTTCATTTAATTTTATAACCCGAGCCGATTAACATTAGTTCTTTAGACCATCTTAGAAATTTAATACTAGATCTATTTGGAACTAGAGCGCTTATTACAGAGCAGAAAATATTCAAGACAGGATATTTCCATACAATAGGTAATTGTCTAAATTTTATAACGTTTGTTTTTTCAAAACCATGAATATTATAAGCATCCTTGAGAGAAATCTTAGTAAAAGGTGTTTTATGAGTAAAATCATCAAAGTATATTTTATAATTTGCTTCCCAATCTGGTACTAAAGTTAACAATAATCCTCCTTTTTTAAGGACACGATATGCCTCATTTAAAAAAATTTCTGGTTTTGACAAATGCTCAATGAATGATTTGCTATAAATTATATCAAAAGAGTCATTGTCATATGGAAGACCATTTGCTTCTAAATCGCATATTTTTATATCAATATCATCAACATAGCTTAAGGCTTCATCTGAAATATCTGCTCCTTTTACATTGATTCCCAAGTCTCTAAAATGCTTTAAATGCTCACATCTTCCGCAACCAGGCTCTAACATTGTCATGCCTTTCTTAAAATCATATTCTTCAAATAAATACTCGCATAACTTTCTTGAATAATCTGTATAAGGGTGACTTTTTACATCGTATTTATTTGTTAGGTATCCTTTTTTCATAAATATTTATCTCGTATGTAATCTTTTTAATAAAATTTCTTCTACCATAATATTAGAATCAAATGAAATTATATAAGATATGAATTCTGCTACATCTTCAGGATTTAAAAACGTTGAAAAATCTTGATCTTTTGATTTTTGACCCATTCTGCTTTGTGCCGAAGATGGTGAAATACAATAAGTACGAACATTATGTTCTTTAAGTTCATCATGAATTGATCTTGATGCACCAAGTAAAGCGTGTTTTGAGGCGCAATATACACTCGTATTTTTAAATCCTGAATATGATGATGATGAGCCTATATTGACAATTCTCCCCCATTTGTTTCTAATCATTTCTTTTGAGAACTCTCTCATTAACTTAAAAGGCACTAGAAAGTTTATATCTAGTATGCTTTGAAGTTCATTGTTATTGACATCTTCTAAACTTGAAATAGGAAATATACCAGCAGAATTGATAAGGATATCAACATTAGAAATAGATTTTGTTTTTGTGATAATTTTATTTAATACATTATCATCGGTCAAATCACCTGGCATAATATTAATTTTATTTTTATTTTGTATATTTTTTGATAATTTTACTAAATTCTCTTCATTTCTAGAATTTAAAATTAGGTTGCAGCCATGATTTGATAAATCAGCAGCTATCTTCGAACCAATATCTCCTGTGGCTCCAGTCAAAAAGACATTTTTATTTTTAAGATTTATTTGTTTCATAGTTTAATAATATGCTATTTACTGAATAATGTATTAAGAATTTTTGGTTTTTTAGATATAATAAATTCTAGAAAATCCAAATCGTTTTTATTGTCTATCTCAAAAATTTGATCAGTAATATATCCCAATACACGATTCCCATGCATAATATTATTGTTTATAATTAAGTTAGATCGTAGTATATCGACATAGCCATTAGCGTCATAAGTAGGTTTATACGACTGTCTATTTTTATTCGTTTTTTCAATATCAAACATGTTATTTTCACAAATACATTTAAGCAGAGTATTCTCTATTTCAAAAGTCTTATAAGAAGATTGTGTCATTTTATGACAAGATCGTAAGGCGGAATAACTACTATTTATAAATGATTCAATTGCATTATCAATCACAGTAGGATCTCTTAGTGGAGAGGTTGGTCTTAGATGAACAATGTATTCTGGAATATTTTCCTCATTCCTGCTTATCCAATCAAGCATATGTTTAAGAAATTCAATATCATTAGAATGATCTTGAGAATACTTATCTGGCCTCAAAAAAGGTGTTTCTGCTCCATATTCCCTTGAGATATTAGCATACTACTGAGAATCCGTAGACACAATGATTCTGTCAATATATCGGGATTTCTGAGCTGCTTTTATCGAATATGCAATCAACGGGATATTATTTAACGGCAGTATATTTTTATTGGGGACGCCTTTTGAATTAGCTCGCGCAGGAATTACGGCAATAATATTGCTCATTATATTTTTCCCTCAATTTTATTAAGCGCAATCCAAAATCCTTCGCCGCCATTTTTATGACCTTGCCATATCTCAGGAATAAAAGATACATTAGGAATTTCTTTGTCAATAATTTGTAAAATTTTTTTAAAGTCAACTGTACCATCCCCTATTTGTAAACCTTCTCCATCAATTCCTGAAGCATCAGCCAAATGAAAATGTGATGTTACAGATCCTAGTTTCCTTATGTACTCAGAATGGTCCCATTTAAAATAATTGCATGCAAGATGAGAGTGAGAGATATCATGACATATTTGCATTTTATTTTCATTACAGAATTTTATTATTTCTTCTGCATTGATAAAGAGATTTTGAAAACGTTGTCCACCAAAATGCCATGGAAATGGCGCCATATTTTGAGGAATAAATTCAACAGGAAATGATTTAAATTTTTCAAGCGATACCTCTAAATTGCTATATAGTGAATCTCTCTCATTCATTGATAAAAAATGATCTCTACTAAAACCACCACAATTCAATATAATTTTTGGTATTTCTGTATTAGGAAAAAAATTTTTTATGTTAAGCGTAACATCTACCACTCTTCTAAGATGATCTAAAGATTTATTCCTGTATGTATCATCATTAGTACACAAATCTAGAAGATGATCATTTTCAAAGAGTTCAGGGGCATGAACTATAAACTCGCAAGTATGTTTTTTTATCAAATACTGTTCTGGGTTCAAATTAAGGTCATTATAACTCATGTGAAATTCAACCATTTCAGGCGTTGTGGCCTCGAGCATATTGTTAATATCATGATATCTTATTGGTATCGCCCATTTTCTATTAAAGTCATATGTTTTCTTTGGATAAACTATTTTAGTATAATCAGATTTAAAAATTGGATTATGAGCTTTTATTTGTCTTTTTGATTTTTTTCCAACTAGATCATTTATATATTGTGGAGATAGTCCTTGTCCTGGGCTTTTAATTTCAAACATTTCTTCTCTAAAGATATCTCCATTATTAATATCAATAGCAGCATAAATACATTTAGAAAGATTCTCTCTGTTTATTAATTCTCCCTGCGACATTACTCTATCGGATTCTACGCCTATTGATAGTTCTATTTCCCGTATACCAGTAACTAGATCTCTAAATTCACTCGTATTTAAACTAGCAGCATGATCTGGACCTTCCATATTTTTATCAAGAGTGATGTGTCGTTCAATAATTTTTGCACCCATTGCAACAGATCCAAGTGTCACAGCTATACCTCTCTCATGTCCAGAGTATCCTACAAGTACTCCATGCTTCTTTAATCTATTTAAATAGGACAGATTTATACTTTGATAAGGTGCTGGGTACGTAGAATTACAGTGCATCAAATAGAATTGTGATTTGTTTATTTTTAGGAAATTAACTGTTTTATTAATTTCTTCTTCTGTACTCATTCCAGTTGAAATTATGATTGGTTTGTTAAACCTTATAATATGCTCTAATAGATCAAAATTAGTTAGGTCTGCGGAGGCAATCTTAAAAATCGGAACATTCAACGCATTTATTTTATTGGCGCTGAGTTTGTCCCAGGGTGTACATAGAAAAAGTACATTGCGTTTTTTTGCATGGTCATATAAAACCTTAAAGTCTTTATCTTCTAAATTAAATTTTTTAAGCAAATTAAACGTGTATTCAGTTCCTAAGTCACCTTTATGGGCATTCACTATCTCTGATTGATATATATTATCCAAATCTCTCATCTGAAATTTAACAGCATCAGCACCACAATTTTTTGCATTATCGATTAGTTTTATTGCGTTTTTTATATCACCGTTGTGATTCATGCCTATTTCAGCAATTACAAAAACTCGATTATGATTAATTAATTTAGAATTATTAGTCATTATTGTTTTTTCTTAGTAATCCAATGTCGCAATCCAACATCATCGAATGTAAAATATTCTGTTGTGAGTTTTTTATTATTTAGTGCTTGTGATAACGATATTTTTTTAAATGTTGGTACATAAAAAATAAAATAGCCCCCTCCCCCAGCTCCTAATAATTTTCCACCAAGTGCTCCGTTTTTTAATGCATAATCATAAATTTCATCTAAGTACGGTGATGAGATTTCGTTAGAAAATTCTTTTTTTGTCTGCCATGCTTTATCAAGAAGATCACCAAAATTATCTAAGTCGCCTTTAAGAAGTCTTGATTTCATATCATATGCAATACTTTTAGATATTTTTGCATATTCTTTTTGTTTATCATTTAGCATATCCATTTTCTGCTTATCATGGATCTTTCCTGAATTGTGACTTAATCCGGTATAACAAAGCAAAAGTGAATCCTCTAGCTCAGTTTTAATATCATCACTTATTCTGAGTTGATTTACTATGTTTTCATTATTTCTAAATTCAATATAATTGAGTCCGCCGAAGACAGTAGCATATTGATCTTGCCATCCACCAGAGAGCCCCATTACTATTCTCTCAGCATGAAAAGCTAATTCTGCAATCTCATAATTGGTGTATTTATTCTCTCTGAAATTATTGAAGGAACCAATTATTGCGCTTAACAAGACAGCAGAACCTCCCAAGCCTGATCCCATAGGAACATCACTATAGGTATACAAATTAAATCCAAAGTTCGGTTTGATTATCTGTATCAGCGAAATAATCAAATCCAATTTTCCATCAAATTTTAAATCATCTATAGATTTAGCCTTAATTGTGGAATTTAAATCATATGAAGTTATATTAATTTCACAGGTGTCGTTTTTTTCTAAAATAGCATGAACAAATTTATTGATGGTAGCATTTAAAACGACCCCTTCTTCGCTATAAAAATATGATGTGAGATCTGTCCCCCCTCCTGCAAAACTTATTCTAAGAGGAGATCTCGATTTAGAGATTAAAACTTCTTCTTCATTCCAACTTATATTATCTTTTGAAACTATTGTCACAAAATTATATTCATTATTAAGAATTGGTATAACTCTGATTCTATTATCTAATAGCTTTAAAATATTTTCTTTTGTAGCATCTTTTTCGAAAAGAAAAACAAAGTCTTTATTAATAAGAGTATTTATCAAATCATCAATATTAATATTCTTTAAAAGTGCACGACGGATATCACCATCGGTAATTGCACCTATTATTTTTTTGTTTTCTTCAACAAAAACAATGCCCATATTATTTTTTTCTATAGAGGTTAATGCGTCTTTTACAGAGGACTTTGATTTTATTATGTATTTATTCATTTAAATTAGCTTTTTGCATTTGATATAATCCTCTGGAGTTCCAATATCGATGAAAATATCATTATACTTGAATACTTGAATTATCTCATTATCAAGAAAGATTTTGAACTGATCCTCCAGTGAAAAATTATGTAGATTTATATCATCAAAACATTGTGTATTCTGAAAATAATAACATCCACAATTTATATATTGTGTAGCATTTGGTGAATTTTTTGGAAGAAAACCAGTTATTTTGTCATTTTCTATTTGTAAAGTATTGAATCGTATCGGTTTTTTATGAAAACAACCAACTATTGTTATATTGCATTTAGCATTTGCAACTAATTTAGACAAGTTTACATCAGTGTAGGTATCACCATTAAACACTAATATTTTCGCTTCTTTATTCAGATTAAGCCATTTAATTGCATTTTTTATAGAACCTCCTGTGCCCAAAGGTTTATTTTCTTTTATACACTCAATTTTGTCATTATTACAAAAATATTTCTCTATATACTCTGATAAATAATGAGTAAGAAGATAGATTTTATTATTAGGAAAATATTTTCGAATTTGCATAATTCTATATTCTATGAATGGCTTGCCATTAATATCTGCCATGATTTTAGGCTTATCATTTACTAGGCTTTGTAATCGAGTTCCAAAACCACCAGATAGTACGAAAATATTGATATCTTCTAAATTTTGAATTTCAGTACCCATGGCTCTTCTTTCTTAATAAACCAATAACCCATTGCTTGCTTAGAATGATTTTAATGATTTTTTTTATAAATTGTAGTTTTGATACATAATGTCTATATCTTATGGCAATAGTTAATTGGTCTGTGAATCGATATAAGTAGTACTTTGCTGTAATGCTATTAGTTTTTTCATTATATTCTCCTAATACTTCATCAATTTTATAAATATTTAATTTTTTAGAAATTTTAAGCCATAGGTCATAATCTTGACTTGATTGAAGTTTTTCATCAAAAAACCCACCACTTTCAATTATTTTTTTTTCTATTATCAATGCAGAGGTTGATAAAGAATTTCTTATATATAATGATTTTGATATATCAGTGAATTTAAAATATCCATTTTGTATTAAGGAATTTTTTTTATTCATTCGAACAAATTTTTCATCATGTACAAAGCAATTAAAATTTTTATTTTCATAAATTAATTTAATACATAGTGAAAGTTTATTTTCATACCATATATCATCAGAGTCCAAAAAAGCAATATATTTATATTTTGCTTCTTTTATTCCATAATTTCTTGCTGCACCAGGGCCTTTATGTTCTTGTTTTAATATTCTGACTTCATATTTTTTTTTATTTAATAAACTTATATTATCATTGATAATCTTTAATGTAGCATCAGTTGACATGTCGTCTATAAAAACTATTTCAATATTCTCATCTACATTATTTTGATCAAGTAAGCTCTTAATTGTGTTTTTTATATACTCTGCAGAGTTATAGACGGGACAGATAATTGAAATCATTTCTTCTTGATTAAACGATGAGTAATTTTTTTCTGCATATTAATAAAGTTTATATTATTAATATATTGTTTTTTTTCATATGATCCATATTCTTCGGAATAAAATTGATATAGTTTATCTTCATTAATACTATTTTTATAATTATCATTTGGATACTCCAAGACGTATTCATTAGTCTTACTGACTATATTCAAATGAGATTTCTTATCTTTTACTGATAGATTTTGATCAAAATGAAAAAAGTTACTAATTGTAATATCTGAACTTGTGCCGCATGTGTCGTCTATGCAAATCATACATTCAGATAATTCTATGGTTCGAGTGAGATTGATATCTGAAATAATTCTATTGAAACCAGTTGATGATAATTTTATTTTAATTGAATCCCCTTCGTTTATAGTTTCATTTACAAATATAGGCGTCCAATAATCGTTTGGATAAAATCTGGTTGAGTACGGTCTATAACTCAAGCCATTTATCAATATAGAATTATGATAATTTGGTAACTGGGCTTTATTGTATTTGTCAAATTTACTATCATATGAAGCACCACCCGAATCAACCATTAAGGGAATTCCATCATCATACAGTACAAACCCGTAAAAATCATGGTGACAATGATGATAAGGAGTTGAGATAACCTCATCAGTTTTAAAAACTATTTCCCAAGACTTAAATTGTATTTTTTTCCACACTTTTAAATTTCCTATACATATTTATTGGGTTTGATTCTTCAATATTTTTTTCTAAAATTAAAGATGATATATAAGTAGGCTTATAATCAGGCGAAATATCTCCAACGAATATCATCTGATCCTTTGAGCTATAAAATACCCTTGATGATGCTTTTAACATTCTAAGATATTTATCTATATATAACATAATATCTGATTGTGAATATTTTTTAGCAAAAAAAGATATATCGTAAAGCCAATAAAACAAAAGTATTTGATAGTGAGAGGAATAATCTAATGTATATTCATCATTAACAAAGTTATTCAAAACATCTTGTAGTAATTCAAATGCCAAACTAGTGAGTTTTTGATTATTATATATAAATGAATATATTAATAGAGCTCGAATATTATTTATTAAATGATTTCCATAGCCATATGGGAAATATTCAAGATTTGCCATAAGATATTTTACAGAATTATTCATTAGGGCATCGATATTATCAAAATCTAATTTTGAGTTTTCATACAATGCTTTAAAAATTAAAATATTAACTATTCTCTCGCTTACCGTATGTGGACACCATGATAAATCGGAAAAGTCAGGATTTATTGCATTATTATTAACCCATGAATTTATAACACTTAAAGTAAACTCAACATCATTTGTGGATAATTCATCTTTATTAGACAGAAAATCACGGATCCACCTAAAACGATGAAGTGCCTCATAATCTTCATAATCAATGAAACTCGTTTTCCAATTAATAGTTGGTGACACATTAAGAGTTTTACTTGCTAGAAATATCTCTTTAGCCTTAATATTCTTATCAATTTTATTTATTGTATAATTTTTTTTTCTTAATTGATAAGAGATATTTAATAATAGTTTTTTATATTTTTTTGGATAGTTTGATATTGGTTTTTTACGAAAAATTTTATAAAATATTTTTGTCATATTAAACAGTATGAATCTAAATATACCTCCTTTTAAAAAAATATATTTAAGAATACATTTGATCTCTAATATGCTATTCATGAAGATAGTAAAAAATATCTATTTTTTTAACTTACTGATATTTACGATTTTATTTTTAGATGAACACTCTATAGACTGAAACAGGATATGCGAAATATCGTCATATGATGATTTACTATTCAATTCATTAAATTTTTCAACTAATTCCTTCACTTGCTCATATGAGATTTTTTCTTCATCAGCTGATGTTATGTACGGATGCTCGGTTTTTCTTGTATTATCGCCAATTAATAGTTCCTCATATAGTTTCTCACCAGGACGCAAGCCAGTAAATACTATTTCAATACCTTCGCTATTGTGATTATTAGGATCTTTAATTCTATTGTCGCTTAATCTAATCATATCTTTTGCTAATTCATGGATATTTATGGAGTCACCCATTTCTAATATAAATATCTCACCACCTCTTTTGCTTAACGATCCGGCTTGTATTACAAGTTCTGCAGCTTCTTGTATTGTCATAAAGTATCTAGTTACTCTTGGATCAGTGACTGTTACCGGCCCACCATTTTCAATCTGTTTTCTAAATAACGGGATTACTGATCCAGAAGTATCTAAGACATTTCCAAATCGAACCATACTGAATTTCGTACTACTTTTATTTTTCGATTCTTTATCTATTTCTACTTGTAACGCTTGTAAAATTAGCTCTGCAAATCTTTTTGTTGCACCCATAATATTCGTAGGTCTTACGGCTTTATCGCTCGATATAAGTATAAAATTATCTGTATTAAATTTTGATGCAATTGATGAAACAGTATATGTACCAAGTATATTAGTTTTAACTGCAGCAAGAGGATTATTTTCAATCAAAGGAACGTGTTTATATGCTGCGGAGTGATAAACAGTATTTATATTTTCTTTTTTGAATATTGCTTCAACTCCTTCACGATTAGTAACAGTATCCAAATACGATACAATTTTAGTATTTAAATTATTTTTTTTAACTAAATCATTTAACTCATAATCAATACTATAAAGTAAAAATTCCGAATGATCTAATAAAACTAGTTTTCTTGGATTCAGTTTAAGAATTTGCCTTGATAATTCTGAACCTATAGAACCTCCACAACCAGTTACCATGACTGTTTTATCTTCTATATTAGTTTTGAGTAAATAAGGATCCGCCGAAACTGCCTTCCGTTTTAACAAATCTTCGATATCAATTTCCTTAACAGAACTTATATTGAATTCCATATTATTAAAATCTTCCATATTTGGAATTTTTCTAATCTTTATTGGATAATTATTTAATTCAATAAGTTTATTTTTTAAGCTATTTCCGTATGTATCATTATCAATTATTAAATAAATCTCATTAATATTTTTCAAATTAATCACTTCTAAAATATCTTTTTTAAGATAAACCGGTATATCTGATACAATTGTATTTTTATCTTTATTATTTTCACTTATGAAACCAGCTAATTTTATCCCACTTATGTTTTTAAGAACTTCAGAAACTCTGATGGTTTTTTCATCCAAGCCATAAAGTAGAATATTTTTATAATTGACATTATACGCTCTGGAAATTAAAAAATTCCGAGCTAACATCCTAGAAAGTGAAACAAAAAATATTGACATGACAAAATTTATCAAAACAACGGACCTAGGTATCGCTATACTTAATAATGTAAAAGAACTAAACCATAGTAAGCTTGATATAATAGAAGCCTTAAATACCTTAATATATGTTTCATATGATATGTATCTTGTAATTGATCTGTATAAACGGAAATAAATGAATACAGGAATTGTTACTATAGGGGATAATACGATCGCAATATACAGATCATTAGCATTGATATCTGACAATGAATAGCCTTGAGAAGGATTAAATAATTCATCAGTTCTAAGAGCAAGTGATAAGTAGACTGCTAATGAAATTATTATAAAATCAATAGAGATTAAAATTAATCTTTTAATAGATCTAGGTAAATTAATTATATTGATCATTATCGATTAAAACTCCTGCTCTATTACTATAACACCATATGATATAAGGAATATAGCTTAAAATAAGCGTTAAAATTGAATATTCTGCAAATTTTGAACTTATTAGTGCTAGCGGAAAACACCAAAATATATTATAAGACATTAAATATAAATTCACTCTTCTATGGCTTATGAATTTTTGGGCTAACTTCTGATATAAATGTGTTTTATGTGGTGTACTCAAAATAGAAAGTGATTCGTAAATTCTCTTATAGATAGATTGATGTTTTGATGAAAACAGATGAGTTATGAATCTAGCTTTTAGTGTGTATGTAGAATCACAAAGAAAGATTGTAAAAATTATTAAAATTGAGTAAATGTTATAAATATTATCACCTATTATAAAATAAAAAATAGAAAGTAGCATAAATCCCAACAGATAACTTCCTGAATTTCCTAAGAATATTTTTGCAGGACTTTTATTGAAAATAATGAATGACAGAAGTGAAGAGATAGTAAAAGTAATAATCTCATATAAATATGGTATAACCATCAATACTTCATAAAATATAATTAGTAAAGATGCTAATGTAAAAATTGTCTGAAGTGAGGCTAATAAGTCAATTCCATCCATGAAATTAAAAATATTAATGAAATAAGTTGAAATAATAACAAATATTAGAATTGTAAATAAATTATGAACAAACGAAGATGGATAAAGAGATATGAAAATTATTAATAGTAATATCTGTACAATAAATCTTATTAGTATTGAAAGATTAATTTTATCATCAATGGATCCTACCAGCATTATAACTCCAAAAAGTATCAATAGGTTGAGAATGTCTATATCAAATTCAAAAAATAATATTGAACTAATTCCAAAAAATATAGCGATACCACCAGAAGTAGCAATTGGCTGATTGTGAAGACCTCGATTTGTTGGAAACGAGAGTGATATCGGGTACTTTACTAATAGTGAGGTTAGTATAAAAGTTATAATAAATGCATAGATAAAGTTAAATTCATTCATAATCATAATATGTATTGTAGAGAGCTTTTAAATTGATTTATAATGGCTTCGCGATTAAAGTTCTTAAGAACATAATTGTATGCGTTATTAGTAATTATTTCTTTATCTCGATTATTGAGTTTTAAATATTTATTAATTGCATCATGTAGCGATTCAGAGCTTTTAGGATCACATAATATTCCATACTGACTATCTGGAATTACATCTATACATCCGGGTACCTTTGTTGTAATAATGAGCTTTTTATTTATTGCGGACTCTAATAATACAGTTGAAATACCCTCTCTATACGACGGATGAATGAGACAATCTGTGTTATTCAAATATTGAGTAATATTATCTTGATATCCATGATAAATAATTGAATCATCTTGTATGTAAGACTCAAAAATATCTAGAGGTATAGAGGAAGGATCAGATTTGTCGTAGTGACCCAACAAATTGAAATTTATATTTTTATTCGATTTAAATTTTCTTGCAACATCAAGAAATTCACTAATACCCTTTTCTCTTTGTATTCTTGATATCATAGTAAAATTTATAATATCTGATTCTTTTTGTATTGATTGCTTTTCTGGCTCTTTTATTCCTGCGCCTGGGACTATTCGAGTTATTTTATCATCTATAATATTTTCATTAAGGAATAAGTTTAAATCATTTTTATTTGTAAACCATACTTCAAGTGTATTTTTCAATGATTTTCTATACAAGAATATAGCTATTCTTTGCATCAATGACTTCTTTATAAATAAATGTCCTAACCCAGTAATAAAGGAAATAGATTTAAGATTTAAAAGATTTGCGACATAAGAACCATATATATTTGGCTTAATTGTAAAATGATATATTAAATCAGGTTTAATCTTCCTATAAATTCTATATAAATCATACATAGTATGTATTTCAGATAAAATAAATTTCCCTCTAGGTTTTAAGCTGATGAAGTGTTTTTTTATGTTATTATGAGTAAATTTATCGCAGAATTTGTCTCTACTTGCGATTAAATGAACCGAGTAGCCCATCTTAATTATTTCGTGGATAATGTCATATCTGAATTTATATAAAGTCCAAAAATTATTTGATACAAAGGCGACTTTCTTATTTCCCACTAATATACCATTTTACTGTTTTTTCAATACCATCACTTAATTTAGTTTTAGGTTTCCATTTGAGTATTTGCGTTATTTTTTTTGGTATTGAGTAATTTTTTTTCATATCGCCAGGTCTCTCATCTAGATATTTTATATATATTTCTCTATAATTTTTTTTGTAAACTTTATTGAAGATTTCTATTAGAGAATTTATAGATGTTTCTATCCCTGTAGAAATATTAAAATCTGAAAATTTATTATTATCAAAGAAAGATTTATAAATAGCCTCAACAAGATCATCAACATAAATAAAGTCTCTAGTTTGCTTGCCATTACCGTAAATATAGCTTGTTTTTTGATTATTAATATTTTTAATAAATTTAGAAATTACGCTAGTCTTGTGTTTCGAATATTTTCCATAACAGTTACTAAACCTTAGTACTGTACATTTCATATCAAAAACATTTTAAAAAGTTTCACAATAGGATTCTATGGTTAATTTTGATGAACCATAAGGTGATATTGCTCCTTTAAAAGATTTTTCTGTTAAAGGCGGCTTAGAGTTTCCAAAAACTGCTCCACTAGAAGCGAAAATGAATCTTTCAATACCATTTTTCCTTCCTGCATCAAGGTAATTGAATGCTCCAACAACATTATTTTTGAATGAATCTTTTGGTTTAGTAATTGATATATCAACACCAGATTCTGCAGCTAAATGGACTATTATGTCATTCTTCTTTGTTATAATTTCTGCAAACTTACTATTCAAAACATTTGCCTTAATAATCACAACCTTATGATTCGATTTTTTATATTTTTTCGAATTTTCAAAATATTTAAATTTTGTTATTTCCGATATATTTTTTAAATCAGTATTTTGAAAACTATCAACAACAATAATATTTTTTATTTGTTTTTTTGATAGTAAATACTTAATAAGATTAACTCCTATAAATCCAAGCCCACCTGTTATTACGACTCTCATTACCAATTCACTTTTGGTTGTATTATTTTTTTATTTATCTTTCTTTTATGCTTTAAAACATATTTTGCAATATCTATAATTGTATTATCATTAAGAAAAGTTGATTTTAATCCTAATTTCTTCAAGTTTTTATTACTTGCGTTATAATAGTGTTTTTC
>MDTA01059470.1_pt1 | contig 16688 bp, 17 predicted proteins | sample 811151 | NCBI WGS metagenome assembly MDTA01 (sample SAMN05326648, study PRJNA326480) | marine metagenome | isolation source: seawater | place: Indian Ocean: South | collected 2010 | reverse complement strand
GTAAACTTAAATTTAAAATTATCGATAAAAGGTTTCAAGGTACAAATTTCATTTATTTCTTAAAAGTATCAGAAAAAGAAATTTTACCAGTTCTTGTTCACTCTCACCATGTACATCAGCATTCAATTAATGAATTCTTTGGAATTAAAACTCCCATAATCATTAAGCATCTAGTTTGCTTTTAAAAAAAAACAATAAGCTTTACAATTTAATTTTGCTTTATTAATTTAATATTATGAATGAAGAAAAGCTGAATATTTCTATAAGAAAATTCTTAAAAAACGTAGGCATCACATCTCAAAGGAAAATTGAGGAAAAAATCAGGGAAAGTAACCCAAATTCTTCAAAAAAAATTAAAATTAGTGTAAACTTAGTGTCTGATGAACTAAACCTCAATGAAAAAATTGAGGGTGAAATTGATATAGAAATTTAACGTTGAACAAAGAAGTTCCTGACAATCAATCAAGTTTTGAGTTCTGCTCAAATGAAGTAAAATCTTTTAAAGAAAACCTTATGTGTCAGCAAGACTCTCTTCATAAATCAATGATTGATAATCCTCTTGGTTTTATAGTTTTTTATGTTTTTGCAATTATATTTATTGCTTTACTTTTTCAGCTTTCTAAAAAAGATTTCAGCTCTAAACGGAAAAAAAAATAGTTTTTTTTTCGGAAAAATTTTTAGCACTGATCTTAATTCATTTATTATTAATATTCTTAACAACTAAATTAATCAAAATTTTTGGGATTAAAAGCAAAGCTTTGAGTTTAATTTGTTCTAATAACTTAAAAAATCAATTAGTATTCACTTTTTACTACATTAGTTTTTATACAATCTGCTCTTTTGTATTGAATTACTTTTTGAGCTATGAAGGAATACAGATTTCTAATTTTATTTTTTCGTTTTTTCTTTTTTTTGAAACATTTATAAAAATTGCTGATTCAAATATTTTTATTGAATGGATTGGAGAATCTCTAGAAAAAACGTTTAGATATCTAATAATGTTTGTAATTTGTCTAAATTGTACTTATTTTTTTACAAGAATTACTTATCAAATAATAAAAAGTTCTGGACTATGAGTAAAAAGATTAAAGTTTTTTATGATGGAAAATGCAGTATCTGCAAAAAAGAAATAAACTTTTATTCCAAAATTGACAAGGATAAAAACTTTGATTGGGTTAATATCCACAAAAATAACAATAAAATAAATAATACTGGATTGTCAAAAAAAGAATTACTTTCCGTACTTCATATACAAACTGAGAAAGGATCTATAATCAAAGGCGTTGATGCATTTGGAGTAATGTGGAGTAAATTTAAGTACTTAAAGTTATTAAGTTTTGCAATTAAATTTAAGCCTGTAAATATTTTTGCAAATTTTTTATATAAGTTGTGGTTAAAAAATAGATAAAATATCAAGATCTTAAAAGAAGCCTTTTTACAATTTTTCCTTTAACTAAATGAGAGTTAATGATCTCATCAATATCTGTTTTATTTTTATAGTTATACCATACACCCTGTGGGTAAATAACCATTACAGGTCCAGACTCACATTTATCAAGACAACCTGATTGATTTACTCTAATATTTTTAAGGTTTAAATCAAAAATTTTTTTTTTCATATAATTTCTTAACTCTAGTGAGTTTTTTTTCATACAACATTCTCTTATGGCAGAATCAGGTCTTTCATTTACACAGCAAAAAATATGGTAGTCATATGGTTTCATAAAATTACAATAATATTAATAATAATTTTTATTTAAGAAGCTTTTTATTTTTTTATTTTTTGCTTTTATAAAATCTTTTTTAGAAAGTTTCATTAAAATACTTCCGTCCTCCACAAGTATAACCTCATCAGCTAATCTTTGAGCTTGAAATATATCATGCGTTACCATGATGACTTTTCTTTTATACTTATGACTAATAAGATAATCTTCCATCTTATTTTTCAAATTAATATCTAAGTTAGATGAGGGTTCATCTAAAATTAAAATCTCAGGTTGCCTCACAATCGATCTTACAAAAGAGACAAATTGACCAAGACCCCCGGATAAATTTCGGGCAGATAAATCTTTAATTTCAAAAATACCAAAATTTTTTAGTAAATTATTAACTGTTTTATTTATAATATTTTTCTGATAACCGGCCATTATCATTGGAAATGCAATGTTATCAAAAACATTCCTTCTTAGAAATGTAATTTTTTGAGGAGAGTAACCAAGTTTAATTCTTTTTTTTGAATCAATTTCAATTACCCCCTCTTCTATATTAACCAGACCCAAAATGACTTTTGTAAGAAGGGTTTTGCCAGACCCATTTGGACCTAAAATGACTGAAATACCCTCCTTAGAAAATTCTAGGGACAAATCTTTAAAAATTTTTTTATCATTAATAGTTAGAAAAATATTTTTTAAAGTAATCATTAGTAAATTCAATTATATGAATATTTTACTGAAATATTTTTCACCACTAGGGCAATAAAATTCAAAATCAAAGCAATAAAAATTAAAATAATACCTAGTGACATTGCAAAGGACAAGTTACCCTTTGATGTTTCTAATGCTATTGTAGTTGTCATAACTCTTGTAAAATGAATTATATTACCACCAACAATAATTATCGCACCCACTTCAGAAAGAGCTCTTCCAAGACCAGCTAAAATACAAGTAAACATTGAAAATCTTGCATCCCACAAAATAGCCTTAATCTTCTGACTCTGTTTTACATCTAACATTCCAAATAAATCTTTATATTCATTAAAAATAATTTCAAGATTTTCAGAGTTAATTGAAATTATTATTGGCAAAATAATTATGATTTGGGCAATTATCATAATAGATGGTGTATATAAAATATCAAAAAAACCTAACAAACCACTTTTAGAAAATATTATGTATAAAAGAAGACCAACAAAAACTGGCGGGAGAGCCATTAAAGAATTAAATAAAATCTTTACAAATTTTTTCCCTAAAAAACTATTAGTAGCTATTAATGCTGAGATTGGCACACCAATAACCACAGAAAAAAAGAGTGCTATCATTGATACTTTAAGGGAAAGAAAAATTATTTCATAAAGATCATTATATAAAGAAATAATTAGCTCAAATGCTTTGCGAAGAATTTCCACAAAATTTTTTTTTACTCGTCAACTTCGTCGTGCTTAGCAAGAATAACAGTTGCTGCAGGAAAAATACAAGTGACAAAATTTCCTGGGGATAATTCCATTTTCTTACATATATCAACTGGAATTGCAGCATGAATAAAACTACCGGTCTCATTTCCATCTGCATCAGTTTGTTCAACAGCTACTTGAGAATAACTAGTACCATGAATAACTGATGTTACTTTACCTTCAATTTGATTTTTTGCACTTATTTGCATCACTTTCTCCTTTGTTAATTAATTAATTTATTTTTTTTTCCACAAATAAACAAGCCCGACAGCTGAAATATTATGCCATAAACTAAAAATTGCTGACGGAATAGCAACTAATTTACTAAAATGTATCAGAGATAATGTCATTCCTAAACCAGAATTTTGCATTCCAACCTCTATTGCTATAGTTTTTTTTTCTTTATCAGAAAAACCTAGAAAATTTGCAATTAAATAACCAGAACTCAATCCAATAGCATTATGTAAAAAAACACAGATAAAAAGCCAAATCGATAAGTTTTTAATATTTTCTAGATTAAGAGCAAAAATAATTCCAATTATAAAAGCTATAAAAAATTCTGAAACTTTGGGTAAAATTTCATATCCTCTATTTTTGAAAATAAAAGCTTTAAAAATTAATCCAAAAATCACTGGAAAAAAAATAATTAAAAATAAAGACTTCATTAATGACAAAATATCAATTTCTATACTTTGATTTGAAATTAGAAAAATAAGTATTGGCGTTAAAAAAACGGAAAGCAAAGTGGAAAAAAAAGTTGAAATTATAGATAACGCAAGATTTCCTTTACATAAATAAGTAATAAGATTTGATGCAGTTCCACCAGGACAACAACCAAGAATAATTACACCAAGAGCTAGCTCTGGAGAAATAATAAATAATTTAACTAAAACAAAAGCTGTCATAGGCATAATCGTAAATTGAAGAAGTATTGCAGTTAAAAAAGAGCGAGGTTTTTTTAAGGTATTTTTGAAATCACTAAAATCTAAAGTCATTCCAATACAAAACATGATAAAGCCAAGAAAAAGTGGAATGTAAGGTTTAAATATATTTAGTGATGAGGGCAGAGAAAACGCAAGAATTAGAAAAAAAATAATAAAGATAGAGAAACTTGAACTTAAAGCGTTCAAGCGATTAATCATAATCTTTGAGCATTTTTTTTATCTCTATGCTATGCATCTCCTCAGTTTTAATCATTTCTCTAGCATATTCTTCAACGTAAAGACTTTTATTTTCTGAAGAATCTAATAATTCTCTGTAAAAATTAATAGCTTTTTCCTCATGTGAAAGGCTTTCTAAAAGAAGATCTTTTACAGAATGTTTATTTGATTCTTCAATATTTGGAATGGTAAGAGAGGGATGACCACCAAGTCCTGTTAAAATTTCACCTGCCTGTTGAGCATGTGCCAAAGACTCAGAAGCTTGATCCTTGAAAAACTTATCTAGAATAAGTCTATGAGGTCCTGTAACCATTAAAGCAAAGTGAGTATATTTAACCACGCCAACTAATTCATATCTCACAATCTCATTTAAAATTCTGATAGATTCTTTAAAGTCAACATTTTGCATTTTATTATCCTTATTAGTTTCTATATATATATTTTTGATCTATTACAATGAAAAAATTACCCTACTCCATTATATTTAATAATAATAATATTGATTTCTTTTTTAACCTTCACAAAAATACTCAAAACGCTGAGGATGTCTCAAAAATTGCTACTCTATTGATTAATAGTCTAGACAAAGAAATAAATGAAAGTAAAAATATTTCAGAAGGTGACCTTTTTCAAGCTTTAGCTTTATTTATCTCCACAAGAATAGTTGTTAGTTCATTTGATGACAAAAAAATTCTAGAATTTTTTGAGGATTTTTTAAAAAAAGGAATTGTAGACATTCGTAATGGAAAAAAGACTGAAATAGGAAATTCCTAGATCTATTTTGTTAAATTAAATCTGAATTTTAATGGCACATTGTTTGCAAATAAACAACTAAATCAAGCTAAGAAAGAGGACAAAAATGGGTATAAATGCAATGCACGTTGCTAAAACGGGATTAAACGCGCAGCAAACTAGAATGCAAGTGATCTCAAACAATCTAGCAAATGTTAACACCAATGGTTTTAAAAGAGACAGAGCGAATTTTGAATCGTTACTTTATCAAATAATTAGAGGAAGTGGAGCTCAAACTTCCGTTGATACAAGATTGACGTCAGGTTTTTCAATAGGAACAGGTGTCAACATTGTAAATGCACAAAAGCTTCATTCTCAAGGTAGTATTGTTTCTACAGATAATTCTCTAGACTTAGCAATTGACGGTGGAGGCTTTTTTCAGGTTTTACTTCCTGATGGGCAAATAGTTTTTACAAGAAATGGTGCATTTTCACGAAATCAGGAGGGCATCTTAACAACAAATAGTGGCTTTATTATTCAGCCTGAAATTGCTATACCAGCTGAGGCAACAAAAATTAATGTTTCATCAGACGGTATAATCTCAGTTCAAATACCTGGACAGGTTGATGCGCAGGAAATTGGTCAGTTACAGCTTGCTGATTTTCAGAATAGAACAGGACTTCAACCAATTGGTGAAAACTTTTATGTTGAATCTACAGCAAGTGGCCCCCCTATACTTGAAGTACCTTTCAACGCAGGGTTTGGGAAAATTGTTCAGGGTTCTTTAGAGGCTTCTAATGTAAATGTAGTTCAAGAATTAGTTGATATGATTGAAACTCAAAGGGCTTATGAAGTAAATTCAAAAGCAATAACATCTGTAGATGAGATGCTTAGATTTGTTAACAGTAATCTGTAGGTAAGAAAATGAGATTTTTAATATTTCTTTTTTTATTTCCTTTATTCAGTTGTGCAACCTACATGGAAAATAAAATAGGTCAAGAATTTAAAAGTATTCAACCTGATTTTACTAATGTTATGCAAGGAAACGAATCTTTGGAAGGAGCTGTTTATGATGGAAGGGGTGGATTATTTGCATCTGATGTAAGAGCAAATAATATTGGTGATATTATTACCGTTACTTTGGAAGAACAGTTAACAGCAGCAAACTCAGGGTCTGAAACAACAACTAAAAAGGATAGTTATACATTTGATTTACCTGAAGCTTTATTTGGTCCCTCATCATTTATTGGAAAGTTTTTATTTTCCGATGGAGTTAAGGAATCAAGACTTCAAGGTGGAACAGAACAATCCTTTCAAGGAAGTGGAACAGCTGCTCAAGCTAATAGTTTAACAGGGACCATTTCAGTAACAATTGTAAGGGTTTATCCTAATGGAAACTTGCAGATTAAAGGTGAGAGAAAGTTATCTTACAATAGTGGTACTGAATATATAAGATTGTCAGGCGTTGTAAGACCGGAGGATGTAACATCCTCTAACACAGTTTCTTCAACAAAAGTAGCTGATGCTCAAATTTCTTACACAGGTACAGGTGACATGAATGATAGCGTTACAAAGGGATGGTTAAGTAGGTATTTTGCTTATGTTTCACCATTTTAAAATTATGAAAAAATTATCTTATTTTTTATTTTTATTTATCATTGTAACAAGTGATCTAGTTAAAGCTGACAGAATAAAAGATATGGCTTCAATAGCTGGAGTTAGAACTAACCAACTTGTTGGTTATGGTCTTGTGGTTGGTCTAGCTAAGACTGGTGATGGTAGTGTTGAATTAACAAAACAGAGCATTGCCTCAATGATTAAACAATTTGGAGTAATAGCTTCTAATGCTGATATAAATGCTTCAAATGCAGCAAATGTAATGGTTACTGCAACTTTACCTCCTTTTGCCAAACCAGGACAAACCATTGATGTTACTGTTTCAACAATTGGAAAAGCAAAATCTTTAAAAGGTGGAACTTTGTTAATGACAGCTATGAAGGGTGCTGATGGTGATATTTATGCCATAGCTCAAGGAAATTTAGTTGTTGGAGGATTAGGTATAGAAGGAGCTGATGGATCAAGTACAATTCAAGGTACACCAACTGTTGGAAGAATTCCGAGTGGAGCTACTGTTGAAAAAATGATTCCTACTACATTTTTAGAAAGAGATAATATTGTTCTTAATTTACATCAAGCTGACTTTTCTCAAGCCGACAAGATTGCAGAAACAATTAATGATACATTTGGACCAGAAGTTGCCACGCCAATGGATTCCACTTCAATAAAAGTAAGGACACCTGAAAAACCATCGCAAAAGGTTTCGTTCATAGGTTTGTTAGAAAATTTAAATTTTGAACCAGTAACTCCAAAAGCCAAAGTTGTTGTCAATTCAAGAACTGGTACTGTAGTTATTGGAGGAGATGTCAGAATATCACCTGCTGCTGTAGCTCACGGAAGTTTATCAGTTAAAATTCAAGAAGATACAAAGCTTTTATCTGAAGGAACAGGAACAGTTGTAGGAACCTCAGCAACCGTTGCTGGTACCACAGCTACAACGGCACAAGACACAGACATTGAAGTAGATGAACAACCTGCACGAGCATTTGTGTTTGATCCGGGTATTGAATTACAAACACTTGTAGATGCCCTAAATGAAACAGGGACAACAGCTACAGATATGGTTGCCATTTTAGAGGCATTAAGAGAGGCAGGAGCCTTAAGGGCAGAACTAATTATCATTTAGGAATTAATATGAAAAATAATCCAATTATTAATATGAAGTTAAATCTTGATGATAAAATCAATATCCCAAAAAATAAAGTAAACAAAGATTCATCATTGGAAGATGTCGCTCAGGAATTTGAGTCATTGTTTGTTTTCCAAATGCTAAAAAATGCAAGGAAAGCCAAATTAGCTGACAACATTCTTTCAAACAAAGGTTCAGAAACTTATGAGTCTTTACTTGATCAAGAGTTTTCAAAAATCATTGCGAGGGGTCAAAACTTTGGTATTGCTGATGCCTTGGTAAGACAATTTGGAAAAAACTGGAGTAGTAAGTAATGCCAAGCTTATTTGACATTGGTAAAAGTGGACTGCAGGCATACAGACAATCTTTGGCAGTTACTGGACAAAACATTGCTAATATCAATACTGATGGGTTCAAAAAAAGAGAGGCCTCACTTGAAGAAGTAACAGGTGCAGGTGGAGGTGTAACCGAAATATCAGATCAAACTGGTTTGGGTGTACGTGTTGAAAACATAAAAAGAGCATTTGATGAATTTTTAATTGATAAGGTAAGGCAAACATCTGCCCTTTATCAAAAAACTGATAGTTTTTTGCAAGAGGTAAAAGATCTTGAAAACTTATTACTTCCTAGTGATGCGAATTTAAGTAATTCTATTGGAGAGTTTTTTGGTTCTCTGCAACAAATTGCAGCTGCACCAGATGATCAAGCACCAAGAATAATTTCAATTGAGAAAGGGAAGGATTTAGCTGGGCAATTTAATCTATATGCTGACAGGATTGATAGGTTAAAAGAAAAAATTTTTGATAAGTCAAAAAGTGCAGTAACATCTGTTAATTTATTTGCAAAACAGATTTTAAGTATTAACGCAAAATTACTTGCATCTGGTGGTGCTGGAGATAGTTCCAACGCTCTTCTTGATCAAAGAGATCAATTAATTGATCAATTATCTGAAGTTTGCCAAATATCTGTAACATATATAAATAAAGGAGCGGCTGAGATAAGGTTGGGTAACACAGGGTCCGGACCTGTTATAGTTGAAGCAGATGCCTCTCCATCTAAAGGTGGGGTAACAACAGAGCAAGTCGATATTATAAAGAAGGGCGCTAGACTGCAACCAGTTGTAGGTGTAGCAAATACTGCAACAAACCAAATTCAAGCGGGAATAATTGCAGGTTTAGTTGATGCTTATGCATTAGCTGATGATACACTTAAAGAAATTGACAATTTAGCAGAATTATTATCACAAAAATTCAATGAAATTAATATGTCAGGCCTCAATTTGGAAGGGAAAAAAGGGTCACAAATGTTCTCAGTTTCAAGTTTAGAGGCCGTGGAAAACCCAACAAATAGATCCAATGTTGGTGTTGCAGTTTTCGTAACTGATCCAAGTAAAATTAAAAGTGATGATTACAAAGTTATTTATGATCAAAAAACAGATTTATGGACTTTATCCTCTGACTCACTTAAAGAAAAAGTATTAGGAAAAAACTCCATTGAAACTGACGGTTTTAAGCTTTCATTTTTTGGTAATCCACTTGATGGAGATGAATTTACCATTGTCCCAACAAATGCGTCTAAGGGCATGAATTTTTTACTGTCAAGACCACAGGATATAGCAGCAGCGGCTACCACAATTATAAGCTCAAGTTCAAGTAACATTGGTTCTGCAAAACTTGAAGCGATTCCTCTAATAAAAACTGATGATAAAACAACACTTCTAAATATTAATTCTGTTTTTTCTAATGGACTAAACCCCGTAACATCGACTAGCTTTTCCGCAGATGGTGGGGCTGCTATCATACCTGCGGGCATGACAACAGTAAATTTAAGTTCTTATAAATCACAACCTGAATTACAATTTGGTTTATCTTCATCAGACATTGTTAAGGCTACTAGTTTTACCGTTACATTAGCTGATTCTACTTCTCTGACAGTCGATCTAACTGGTGTAACTACCATTGAAGAAATAGCTGATGTTTTAAATAGAAGCCGTGACGTTAATGGAAATAATCATAATTTTAGAACACTTGGACTTTATGCAGCTGGAGGAGGGTCAACTTTGACGATTGCAAGCAATGACCAAAATTTTTCTTCAGGCGCAATTAGTGCTGGAGCAACAATAAATGGAAATATCAACAATCCATCCATTACAAATGCAAGTCAAATTCAAGTTTTTACAAGAGAAGGAAGACACCTTGCAGGAACCGTTTTATCTTCTAGTGAGATTGCTGAATTTTTAACTGTTGAAAACGGGTTTAATTCATCAATGGAGTATCGTGCTGATTATCTAAACGGAAATGATACAGAAAAATATAGAAATATAGAAATAGATAGATCAACAACTGAAGGAAATTATGTCATAAGTTATGGTGCTAATGGAACTGCAGCAAGCGCCCAGAGAGCAGCTACAGATATTCCTTCTAGTCACGTTGCAGCTGCCTACACATTAACAGTTAACTCAACCTCCACAGGTAAATCGAAAAATATTTCGGTTCCAATAGAGTCTTCGGCAGGTTATGTTGCTGGTTTGATAAATTCAAAAGCGAGTTCACTGGGAGTTGAAGCCAGAGCTATCACACGAGTTAAGTTCCCTCCCCCCAAAAAAGATGGAGATATCTCATTTACTCTGAAAAGTAAACAAGGGGTTAATAACAGTGCATCTATTAGTGCTTCAGTTCTCTCAACAAATTTAACAAACTTAGCCAATTCCATTAATAATTTTACTGGAAGAACAGGTGTAACCGCTAATTTATCCAGCGACAAAAAACATATTGTTTTAGAAAATAAAGATGGAGATGATATTCAAATTACTAATTTTTCAGGTCCTGATACATTAACAAAAGATACCACATCATTGGGAGCATCAGCCGGTAATACAATTAGTTATACTGCGCACGGATTAAGTACAGGAGATAAAGTTATTTATACTGCTGGTGGAACAGCTTTAACAAATTTAATAAGCGGTCAAACATATTACGCTATTAAAGTTAATGACAATAGTTTTAGATTAGCTAACTCTGCCTCTAATGCTTCAGGAGGTACCGCACTTTCTGTTGGAGGAGCTGGTGGAAGTACGACAGATAAATTCACAACTCCATTTAGTTTAGAAGTTCTAAAAAATGATTTTACGAGTTTCTCTTCAGCAATAACTGTTGATATTGATGGAAATAGCTATAAAGCTGCACGATTAAGCGGAGAATTGCAAATAGAATCCTCATCTGCAATAACGACTTCGAATAATGGAGGCACAACCACAGTGACTGGTGCCCAAAACTCTTTTAATGATGGTTTTTTCTCAATTACTTCTTCGTCAACTGGTGAAGTAAAAACAATTAAACCTATTGTTTTAGAGGGAGATTTTTCTGCAGGTCATCCTGATGGAATTACTGCATCTAGTTCAATTATATCTTATGGGCTTTCACTACCAGCAATTGGTTCTGGAACCTCTTTTTCAGGAACACTCGATATATCAGAGCTTGATAACCTTACAACATCTGAAGTTGCAAAAGAACTTGCCGAAGAACTTAGAACCCCTAGTCCTTCAATTGAAATTTTAGGCAAGTCCCTTGCTGATATTCCTGCGGATGGTTCAAGCTTCCGAATCAATCATGATGGGCTAACATATACACTTACAATGCAGAATGGTGAAGTGGAAATTTCTGGTGGTGAAAAAGATCTTTTAACTGCCTATTTTGAAGATGCCGTTCCAATTACAGTTAATACAACCTCACTTAATGCAACTCAAACAATCACGTCAACTGAACATGGCTTAGAGACAGGTGATGCCGTTACTTATAACGCTGCAGAAAAAGTTACAGTTGATACCACACAATTTAACTCAACAGTTACAATTAAAGCTAATGATCATGGTTTCTCAACAGCTGATCCCATTGTTTATAAATCCGGTGGTAGTTTACCAATTTCAGGTTTAACAGACGGCACAACATATTATGCAATACGTGTGGATGCCGATAACTTTAAACTGGCTACCTCAAGTTCCAACGCAAGTGGTGGAACAGCTCTAACAATTACTGGAGGTAGTGGAGGAAGTGTGTCAGATACTTTTTCGAGCCCAAGGGCTGGTTTAACTGATGGCGAAACTTATTACGCTATTAGAGTTGATGATCACAATTTTAAGATAGCCTCTACATATACTTTAGCTACAAATTCTTCACCCTCACCTTTAACAATTGGAACTGGAAATGTTGGAGGAAATAGTGCTGATACTTTTGACCCTGGAAAAAACTTATACATATCTGCAGGAAAAACAATCTCAGCGTCACAATTTTCGTTTCCTACCGATTCATCAAATGATACCAATGCACTAAAATTTGGATTAGAACCATCAAAGGTTGAAACAACAATTACAGGTTCAGAAATTAACACCCCCACAGGAAGTGATTCAACACATTTTCATATAACCATTGATGGAAATACCAATCCCATTGGAGTTTTTGTAAGATCTAATTCTAAAACAATAAATACCACCGGAGTTGGTGGCTCATCTACTACATTAACTTCAGCTGGTCACGGTTTTAAAACTGGAGATAAAATTAAATATACAGCTGCTGGAACAGCAATGAATGGTTTAACAAATGGCACTTCTTATTACGCGAAAGTAATAGACGCAAACACTTTTAGTCTCGCATCATCATTTATAAACGCTACTAAATCACCAGAAACATTATTAACTTTTGGTGGAGGAAATGGACATGCTTCAGATACTTTTTCAACTGTATACGCTAATGCTTATTTAAATGATACCTTTGGCTCACCAGCATCATCAATTGGCATATCAGCAGAAATTTATCAAGTCAGCGATACTAAAGCGCAAATTTCAATAATTAAAGAAGCAGATAAAAATAATGTTACAATTAACACTGTGAGTTTTGGTGATGGTGGTACTGCAGAAAATTTTGGTTTTAAAACTAACCAAGTGCGCCTTAATGTTTTAGATGATGAAATTAGAGTTCAATCCTTTAGTACTGATTATAAAGCCTCCTCAGCAGTAAGCGTTGGGGTTCCAAGTAATAGTGTTAAATCAATAGTAGGTAATAACTTGTCAATTTCAAACATACCTCCAGAAGAAGATTTAATAATATTGATGACTGGAAATGGTTCGCGTAAACTTGCATCAAGTTATGGAGAAATTTTAACAAATCCTTCAACTACTGAGTATAAAATTGTTGTAGATTCAACTAATAATAAAAAGGTAGAAATTCTTGAAGCATCTACCAATCATTCAATTGCAACAAGATTAATTCCTGATGACGGTATAATTACTGCCGTTGGAAAATCATTAAGATTTACAGGTGAAGCAGCTGCCAACGACAATTTTACTATTGCTAATAATGGTAAGGGTATAGGAGATAATAGAAATATATTACAAATGATTGATCTTCAAGAAGCTGATTTAAATGGAGTAAATTCAGGAAGTTTTCAAGATATTTTTAACGCCACAGCAGCCGAGATTGGTTCAGAAGTAAGAAGTGGTCAAATGGCTCTTCAAGATGCTGAGGCATCTAAAGATGAAGCAAGAGCTTTGGAAGATGAAAGAGCTGGAGTATCATTAGATGAGGAAGCTGCTGCGCTTATTCAGTTTCAACAAGCATTTTCTGCAAACGCCAGGATAATTCAAACTGCAAGAGAACTTTTTGAATCACTAATGGTAGTTGTGTCAAAGTAGGAGAATAATTAATGACTTATACAAGAATGAGAAATCAAGAACTTTCAGTTAAATTGAAACCAAAAAAATCCAACTCAAATATTTTATACCAACCCGATTTAATCTTTAATGAAATTAAAAACTTTGTAGAGGAAAAATACCCAAATGAGCTAGACATAATATTTCAAGAAAAAGTTGGAATTGATTTTTTTACAAAAAAAATTCTTAACAATGAAAATTTTACATTCGTAAAATATGGTGATGGAGAAATTTTGTGTATGATAGGAGGGTCAGGTGAAAATTGTGATGGTCATCCCTACTCTGAAAAATTAGGAAAACTTTTAGAGATTTCCTTTGTAAAGTTATTAAGACTTTATGACGATGTTTATCTGGCAGAATGGGTTGATAATTTAGTTAAGACAAGAGAGAGTTATGTCAATGTTAACGGACTAAAACCTAAGTTTGCAGATTATGAATGTTTTTTAACTCTAGAAGAAAACTTGGGAGATAAAAAACTTCATAATTTTTACAAACTGATTAAAAATTCAAAAAGAAAAAAAATCTTCGTAGGCCCAAAAAAATTAAAAAACGTCGTTGGAATGTTGAATATAGATAATTTTATTGAAGTTCCATTATTGGATGCGTTTTCTGAATACGACAAAGTTTTTAATGAAATCGTAAAGTTAGGAGTTGATAATGATAATATCTACATTTTATGCTGTTCAATGATGTCATGTTTAATATGCAGTGATTTAAAAGAAATTAATAGTCAAATAACTCTATTAGATGTTGGCAGTGGACTAGATCCTATATTTTCAGAGAAAACTAGACCAAAACAACCACCTGCCGAAAAATGCTTTGAATATTATAGAGAATTATTTCCAGACGATTACACTTTTGAAAAAACAAAGCACGCGATCCAATTAATTAATAAGACAAATTTAAGTTTTTAATTATTAGGCACAAATTTTGCTAATTTAATAATATGAAAATTAGTAATAGATTATTTAATGATCAGCAAATCAGACAATTCTCCCAAAATATGGAGGATATTCAAAGACTTCAGGGAAAAATTTCAAGTGGTAAAAATATATTATTTGCCTCAGATGACCCTGTAGGAGCTGTCGAATTATCTGGCTTGAATGATGTTACTACAAGAATTGATCAATATTTAAAAAATACTAATTTAGCTTATGATAGATTACAACTTATGGATTCAACTCTTGAGGGTGCAAAAGATATTTTTATAAGATGTAATGAGCTAGCAATTCAAGCCTCGAATGATGTTTTAGGGGTTGGAGATAGAGAAGCAATTGCTCTTGAATTTGACGAATTAAAAAAAGAATTACTTTCAATTGCAAATATTCAAGATTCTGGTGGAAGTTATATATATGCTGGATTTAAATCACAAACTCAGCCGTTTATTGTTAATTCATCAGGGTTAATAGAATATCATGGTGACAGAGGAGTTTTGAACCTTCAATTATCTGAAAGTCGGTTGGTTGAATCAACTATTGATGGAGCAACTGTTTTCCAAGATATAGTTACTAGTGCTGGAGTTAGTACTGATTTATTTGCAGCAATCGATAATGTTAGTAATTCAATAAGAACTGCTAATGCAGGTGTTGAGGCAGCCAAAGCTGATACTGGTATTGCAAAAGTTACCTTAACCAATCAAAACCCTGGCACCTACTCATTTACTGTAACTTCTGGAAGTAAATCAGTTGATTTTTCATTGGATATTACAGGTAGTGACCTCACAGATGTTGCAACACTTATAAATTCCGCTAACTTAGATATTACTGCAACACTTCAAGATTCGAATAAAACTTTAAAATTAGTAAGTGATTACGGTTATGATATTGAGCTTGGTAAAGTTCAAATTCAAAACATTGATAAGTCTCAAAAAACACCAACATCTTTTTTTACTATACAACCTGTTGATGCTTCAGATGCAGCTATTGGCAATGCACAACAAGTTTTTGATTTTGATCAAACTATAGCTAGTAGATTGGATGAATTAGTTGTTATTCAGAATCATCTTGCAAATCAAAGAGCAAAAGTTGGAGCTAGAATGAATTCCGTAGAGCGTCAACAAGATATAATGAATGAAAGAAAAGTATTAGTAGAAAAGGACGTAAGCGAATTAGCTGATGCCGATCTTTCTGAACTTGTAACTGAATTACAATCAATGATGACTTCTCAAGAAGCTTCACAAAAAGCGTTCGTAAGAATTTCTCAATTAAATTTATTTGATATGATTTCTTAAAGAAGATTATCAATTGAAGTGTCTTTGTGAATAATTTCACCTAAAACCATCAATTCCTCTTTATCCTCATTTTTAATTAACCAACCTATGGGAGCCCTATCAATTGTTCCGGATCGAAGTGAAAAAACAAAAGCTTTAAAATTTTTGACAGTTTCTTCTGCAAAATACTTTTTAGACTTATCTCCTGTAAATGCATTACCAAAAATCCCTTTCAATTTTCTTTCACCTCTGATCCCGTCAAACTTTAAGCGATTATAAATAAAAAAATTTGCTTTATCATGAGCTTCATATTGAGGGTTTTTTTGATCTGATATAAAGCGAAGAATTTCTTCAGCTGGATAACTAATTTCCTCTTCTGTTACAGCTTTATAATGTTCGGACAGTCCACCACTATAATGTTTTGAAAGCATTGGTAACGGCAAGTCTTTGCACAAAAAATCATGGATACTTAGTCCCACACAAATTTCGTAGACAAATTCCGGACAAAAAAGTTTATCATCACTCATATTTGACTCTTAAAAGATCTCAATAATATCTAATATTTTTTTTTAATCAATATTGTAATCCCAAATTTATATTAACAAATACGTATTTAAAACTAAACAAAATTTCTTAATGTCGTTCATATTAGTAACTTAATTATTTAATGGAAATAATAAAAAAGTTAATGGGTTAACCGTTAGTTAATTGAAAATAAAAGGAGATGGAATATGCCCTCAGTTTCTAATATCGCCGTTGGTGCTTCTATGGCTGGTGCAGCTGCTCAAAAAGCGCGTCACCAGATGAATGAATCAATAGTAAGGTTGTCTACAGGTATCCGATCCATGTATGGAGGTGATGCTGCTGGTCAATCAATTGCTAATTCATTAGGTGCCAAAGGTGCAAGTTTTGCCGTTGCTGCTCGAAATGCAGAGGACGGTATTTCGAGCAGCAACGGCAAAACTTGC
>MDTA01050903.1_pt1 | contig 16688 bp, 14 predicted proteins | sample 811151 | NCBI WGS metagenome assembly MDTA01 (sample SAMN05326648, study PRJNA326480) | marine metagenome | isolation source: seawater | place: Indian Ocean: South | collected 2010 | reverse complement strand
GTTCAATTAATGTATAATATTTTTTTAGAAAACGGATTTTCAGTTATAAAAATAAATTTTAGAGGTGTTGGAAAAAGTGACGGTGTTTTCGATAACGGACAAGGTGAGCTTTCTGATGCAGCTGCTGCTCTTGATTGGATTGAAAGAGAGAATATGGATTATAGTCAATGCTGGGTTTCAGGTTTTTCTTTCGGAGCATTAATTTGTATGCAACTTATTATGAGACGTCCTGAGGTAAATAATTTTATAGCAATTTCACCGCAGCCAAACGTTTATGATTTTTCTTTTTTAGCACCATGTCCTACCTCGGGCCAAGTCGTTTACAGCGACAATGATGAATTAGTTACAAAGGAAAGTATTAACGAGTTAGATAACAGAATTAAAAGTCAAAAAGGTGTTGAGGTAATTTTTTCAAAAATCAAAGGTGCTAATCATTTTTTTAAGGATAAAGAAAAAGATCTTAGAACTGAAATAGAAAAGTACATAAAAGAAAAAACTGCTTTAATTTAGAAGTTAATTACTTCTCCACCACTACACGGCGCAGAGCAGCCAGTTGTAGATGGAAATGAAATTGGTAATGAAAGTATAGATCTTATTGCCAAATATGCAAAAGCTTGTGACTCTATAAAATCACCATTCAGACCAAAATCTTCAGAGTTTAAAAAAGATAAGTTATTATTTGAATAAAGTTTTATTTGCTTCATCAGGCTGTTATTTTTTCTTCCACCTCCACTTACTATAATTTGGATTTTATTATCAAAATTTTTCAATAGACTATTTATATTCGATATAATTATCTTAGCTGAAAATGCTGTTAATGTTGCTGCCCCATCTTCTAGGTTTAAGCCTCGAGCGAACGAAATATCGAAATCACTTGTATCTAAAGAAATGTTGTCTTTTTTTTGAAAATTATTTTCATGTGTTTCCAAAGCTTGTTCAATTATTAATTCATTCACTTTTCCTCTTTCTGAGATTTTTCCACCTTCATCAAATTTTTTTTTTGTATAGGCTTGAATCCATGAGTTTATTAAACAATTACCTGGTCCAACATCTTTACTTAAAATTTCATTATTATTCATACCATGAACAAGGGTTAAGTTTGAAATACCGCCAATATTTAACATGCAAGCTGGTAGTTTAATTTTTTTTGATTTAATAAGATATTTATGAAAAATTGGTGTTAAAGGTGCTCCCTCTCCTCCATTAACAATATCATTTTTTCTAAAATTAAATACAATTTTGTTTTTTGTGAGCTGGGATAATAGGGCTCCATCACCTAATTGTAATGAAACTTTTTCTGAGGGGTTATGATATAAAGTTTGGCCATGAAACCCGATCAAATCTAACTTAAATCCATTACTAATTTCATGCGCAACTTTTGCATGAAAAATAGTAATATCTTTTTCAAGATTTTTAATTTCATGCGAAAAAATTTTCAGATCTTCTAAAGTATTAATTTTTCCTTTTAAGTCGTGAAACTCTCTAAATAATTTATCGTCATACTCAAAGTATTTTTCTTTTAAAATAGACAGCTTATATAAACCGTTAGAGGAAATTATAGAAGCGTCTACCCCATCCCCCGAGGTGCCGCTCATCATTCCCAAACATGTGTATTCTTTATTCATAATTGTATTTATTTATACATAATATTGTATAATAGTACTCCAATAACTGTAAGAAATATGAAAAGCACTTTTTTGAACGAAATGCAAGAAAGGGGATATCTAAATCAATGCACAGATTTAGACAAACTCGATGAAATAATTTCAAAAAAATCAATTTCTGCATACATAGGTTTTGACTGCACGGCCAATAGTCTACATGTCGGCAGTTTATTACAGATAATGATTTTGAGATTACTTCAAAAACATGGTCATAGACCAATAGTTTTGTTAGGTGGCGGTACAACTCTTATAGGGGATCCCTCAGGCAAAGATTCAACTCGCAAAATTTTAAAAAAGAAAGATATTAAAAAAAATATTTCTGAAATTAAAAAACTTTTTGTAAAACTTTTAAATGTGAAAAATAAAAAAACAAAACCAATTTTTGTTGATAATTTTAGTTGGTTAGGAAAACTAAATTATATTAACTTTCTGCGGGATATTGGATCTCAGTTTACACTAAATAAGATGCTTACATATGACAGTGTTAAATTAAGACTTGATAGAGAGCAATCGCTTAGTTACATGGAATTTAATTACATGATACTTCAAGCTTTTGATTTTTATAAATTATATGAAAAACAACAATGTTTATTACAACTTGGTTGCTCTGATCAGTGGGGAAATATTGTAAACGGTGTAGACTTGATAAGACGTATTCTAAAGAAAGATGCTTTTGGATTAACTAGCCCTCTTATTACATTATCCTCAGGAACAAAAATGGGTAAGACTGAAAAGGGTGCTGTTTGGCTGAATGAAAAATTATTCTCTTCTTATGATTATTGGCAGTTTTGGAGAAATTCAGATGATAAGGATGTAAAGAATTTTTTAAAATTTTTTACAGACATAAAGGTAAGTGAAATTGAGAAACTTGAGGAAAAAAAAGAAATTAATGAACTTAAAATTATCTTAGCAAATGAAACAACCAAAATTCTTCATGGGAAATCAAAGTCACTAAAAGCAGAGAAAACTGCTTCGGATGTATTTGGGGGCAAAAAAATTAGCAAAAATTTACCTACAAATAACATCTTAAAAAAAGACCTGGAGATGGGAATGAAGTTTTTAGATTTATTAGTTAATGCTAAAATTATGAATTCAAAAGGTGAGGCTAGAAGAGCAATTAAAAATAATGGCATCAAAATAAATGATGAACTTATAATTGATGAAAATAAAGTATTAAGTTTATCAGATTTTAAAAGTGAAAATATGAAGATTTCTTTTGGTAAAAAAAAACACTTTCTTTTTAAAATTACTTAGACTTTTTAAGAGCTTTTTGAATAAACCTTGGTGTGAGAGTTTTAATAGGATTAACGGTTGTTTTTATTTTATTAGGAGTTCCCTTCATTTTGAAACTTATACCAAATAGTCCTTCTCCAATTTCTTTTGGAATTAATATGTCACCCAACAGTGGTAATTTTGATATAAATTTATTTAATGTTTTAGCAGGAACCATTGTTCCTCTTAAGCTCACTAACCCGGTACGTGAATCCACGTAACCATCCATTAAAATGGATACACTTGGTCCTATTGCATACAATTCTTTTAATGTAAGTACTTGCTGGTCTTTTGTCATTTTTATCTCTAATCTTTCAAAAGATAAACCCTCTCCTGATAGCGTATCTACCATTCCCCCAAAATCAGCTAATGATAATAACTTTACTAATCCAGGGGCATCTTTAACTTTAAAGTTTTCTATTAATAAGTTTGTATTACTTATTTTTGAGTCGTAAGATGATAGTAATAAAAGTTTACCACCTACTAATCCATTAAAAAATTTATAGTTAGAAAGTAATGGCTTAGGTAAATCTGAATATATTTCTAAAATTTTTTTCTTGTTTATTTTGTCCTCTTTCAAAGAAATATCTAAATACTTTCCATCTTCAAATTCACCTTTCGATATTATTTTGACGAAATTTCCGTTATTGATATAACCTATCAGGTTATAATTGAATAAAATATCAGCTACATTTGTATCAATCTCTTTTATATTGATAGAGATTTCTTTATTCAAATTTTTTAAAAAGTTGTTTTTAGTTTGTTGTTCCAAAAATTTGGTTAAGTTACTTGCATCGTATTTTAATCCCTTAATGTTAATTTTGTTATCAAAAAGAATAGTAAAATCATTGTTAACTTTATCATTTTTTAATGTTTTAACAGAAATTTTATCAAATTTTATTAATTGTTTATTTTTTATTATTAAATTTTTAACATCAATATTGTTTTTTCCCTCTTTAACAGTAAATTTTTTAATATTAAATTTACTATCGTTTATCTCAAAATTAGTATCAAAATTTAATGCTTTACTTTTCGAATTAAAATTTAATAATGGAATATCTATTTCACCATTAAAACCACCTTCAAATGCAAATTGTTTTTTATTAGGGGAAAAAATTTGATCTAAGCTGAATTTTTGTATTGGATTGTTATTTACTTGATAAGATCCATGAATATTAAATAATTTTTTTTTATTTTTAGAAAAATCAACCTTTAACTCAGAATTTTCAAAATTTAAATTCATAATTTCATTTTTTAAAAAATTATATTTTTTTGGATCTTTAAATCTTATTTTTGCGGTTTTTACACTTCCTTTAGCTTGAAAACTATAATCAGTAACTTTTAAAATTTGATCTAAAGTTATGTTAAAAGAACTTTTTACTTTACCAATTATCTTTAAATTTTCATATTCTTTTAAATTTTTTTTATCTACGAAAATATCAATATCACTTTTGTTTAGGTTTAATTCTGAGTTTAAATTTCCATTAATTTCCAATGATTTTAAATTTGTAAACTTTATATTTCCCGAATTTATCTGAAAACCATTAACTAAACCTCTAATATTGTCAATTTCACCACCATTTTTTTTAATTGAATAAATGAAACTAGATTTTTTTAGAATTATATTTTGTGCGCTTGCAAATAAATTTTTTACAATACCATCAATTTCGTAATTTTTAACTTCATTGTCCAAAAAATTTAATTCTAAGTTAAAAATTATTTTTCCTTTTTCTATATCGTTTAATACAAATTTTTTGAAATTAGATGGTTTAAAATATCTTATGATTTTTTTAAATTCTGCTATGTCCGTTTCATTTGATAATATTCTTACATTTTCAATCTTAGGCTTTCCAATTAAAAGAGATTTAAGATTAATATAGGCATCTATTTTATTAAGATTAAACTTATTATTATAATATTGAATGCTGGGCTCATAAGTTGTTGCAAAAAAACTCAAATTTTTAACATTAATTTTAATTTTAATTTTTTTTAAATCTACATTTGTATTAGAAAAATTTGATTTTACTTTATTTTCTAGCAAAGAATTTAATTTTTCAGTCTCATAACCAAAAACTGACAAGTAAATAACTATTAAAGTAATGAAAAAAAATGTTGCTGAAGTTAATATGAGGATAGTTTTTTTCATTTATTTGTTTAATACGCCAGCTTCGATAAAACTGTCTATATCTCCATTTAATACTGCATCAGGATTTGTATTTTCTGTTTTATTCCTTAAATCTTTTACTAGTTGATAGGGTTGTAAAACATATGAGCGTATTTGATGACCCCAACCGATATCAGTTTTTTGATTAGACTCTTTTAAATTTTCCTTTTCTCTTTTTTGTAATTCATGTTCATAAAGTCTTGCTTTAAGCATCTTAAAGCAGGTATCTTTATTTTTATGCTGTGATCTTTCATTTTGACATTGCACTACAATTTTTGTAGGAAGATGAGTTATCCTAACTGCACTATCGGTTGTATTTACGTGTTGTCCTCCAGCTCCACTTGATCTGTAAGTATCAATTCTTAAATCATTTTCATTTATGTCAATGCTTATGTCTTCATCTACTACTGGATAGACCCAAATACTTGCAAAACTAGTATGTCTTCTAGCACCACTATCAAATGGAGAAATTCTCACCAGTCTGTGGACTCCTGACTCATTCTTCATTAATCCGTAAAGATTTAGCCCAGAGACTTTAAGAGTTGATGATTTTATTCCAGCTTCTTCTCCCCTGTGTTCACTAATGATTTGATAAGTAAACTTTTTTTTATCAAACCATTTTAAATACATTCTTCTTAACATCTCAGCCCAATCTTGACTTTCTGTCCCTCCTGCTCCTGCATGCACTTCAAGATAAATATCCAATGAGTCATTCTCTCCTGATAAGAAACAAGAAACTTCTAATTTTTTTACATCATTATATATTTCCTCAATTTTTAAGTTACAATCTTTTATTATTTCTTCGTTTTGTTCTTCATTTCCCAACGAGTGTAAGTCCTCAATATTTTTAATATCTTTTACTAGATTTTGATATGATGAAATTAGAAAATCAAAAAATTTTTTTTCTTTAAGTATGTTTTTTACTTTTTTTTGATCTTTCCAGAAATTTTCTTTTGATGTTTCTTTTGAAATTAAATCAAGTTTTTTGTTTACTTCATTTTTTTCAAAGATACCCCCTGATATTATCAAGTACTTTTTTAATTCTCTTCAAGGATGTTTCAAATGATTGCATTAGTAAAATTGCCTAAACTTAATTAATTTATCATAATTGTAGTTTGAAATTAATTGCTTATTGTTGAGACTGTTAATATCTTTCTCTGTGAAAGCTTCAAGTATAAAATTCTTATCATCAAAATTGGTTTGTTTCCCAGTGTTGTAATTAATTGGAGCAAAATAAATGCCGTTAGGCACCTCAAATTCTTTAAATTCATCCAAATAAGAAACTCCTTTTATGAAGTTTTTAAAAATTGGAAGTGCAGCTTTAGAACCTGTTTCAAATTTGCCAAGTGTTTTTGGATTGTCAAAACCAACATAAACACCTACTACCAAATTTGAATTAAATCCAATAAACCAAGCATCAAAATTATTATTAGTTGTTCCAGTTTTTCCAGCTAGTGGAACGTTGAGATCTTTAAGTTTTTTTCCAGTTCCTCTTGTAATAACACCTTGCAGGATAGACGTTATCTGATACGCAGTCTGTTCAGTCATAACCTGTTTATTATTAAGGCTTATTCGTGGAAAACCTTCTTCTTTTTTATTCTCATTAAATCGGTCGCATCCTTTACATTTTGCAAAGTCAGGTAAAAATATAGTTTTGCCTCGTCTATCCTGAATTCGATTAATTAGTGCTGGTTTAATTTTTTTTCCACCGTTAACAAATGTGGCATATGCTGATGTCAAATTAAGTAAAGAAGTTTCAACAGAACCTAAAGACACTGATAATAATTCAGGTATATCGTCATAAATTTCTAATTCTCTAGACAGCTTTAAGATTTTCTCCATACCAAGATTTTTTGCAATTCTAACAGTCATAAGATTTCTTGAGTATTCAATCCCTTTTCTGAGAGTAGAAGGACCGTAAAATTTTTTACCATAATTTTCTGGTTTCCAATCTTTAAGTCCTATACCTTGTTCAGCTATAAATGGAGCATCTAGTACAATTGAATTGGGAGAAAGTCCACTTTCAATTGCAGCTGCATAAACAAATGGTTTGAACGCTGACCCTGGTTGTCTTTTGGCTTGAGTTACTCTGTTAAATTCACTTGAAATATAACTAAATCCACCTACTAAAGCTCTCACTTCACCCGTAAAAGGATTTAGGGCTACCAAACCTCCATTTACATTAGGGTATTGTTTTAAAAACCAGTTATTATTTTCTTTTTTTACAAAAACAATATCTCCCAATTCGAAAACCTCTTCAATCTTCTTATTTTTTATGGCCCAATTTAAATTTGATTTATTTATTTCAATACTTTCTAAATTTTTTGAATTTAGTATTAAACTATTTTCACTCGTTTTAATTACTTCTGCTATTTCCCAATTAAGAGTTGGATCGAGTTTAGAAGTTTCTATTTTTTTTTCCCAGTTTATTTCCTTAATCTTATTAGTAATGGGTCCTCTCCAACCATGTCGTCTATCATATGATTCTATACCGTTTCTTAGTGCTTTTACAGCTTCTATTTGAAAATTAATATCTAATGGTGATTTTATACTAAGACCTTGAGTATATAATTTCTCAAAACCGTATTTATCTTTTATGATCCTTCTTACTTCTTCAGTATAAGAGTTTGCTTCATTAACAATTTCAATTTTTCTTCTTTTAATTTTAATCTTTTTTTTCTTAAATTTTAAATATTGATCATTGCTTATAAATCCATTTTGATTCAAATTTTTTAATACTAAGTCTCTTCTAAATTTTGCTTCCTTTGGATCCTTTATTGGATTGTACCTACTAGGAGCTTTAGGTAAAGCAGCTAATAAAGCAGCTTCGTCGTAATCTAAATTTTTTATTGACTTATCAAAATATTCTAGACTAGCAGCTGCAACTCCATAAGTTCCTTGTCCCAAGTAAATTTGATTGAGATATAATTCTAAAATTCTTTTTTTGGAATAAGCTTTTTCTATTCTAAATGCTAAAATAGCTTCTTTTATCTTTCTTTTTAATGAAACTTCGTTAGTTAATAAAAAGTTTTTTGCTACTTGCTGAGTAATTGTAGAGGCGCCCTCAAGTCTTTTATCGCTTAAAATATTTTTGATATTATTAAGCGTTGCCCTTATAATTCCCTTAGCATCTACACCTGGATGATTAAAAAAATTCTTGTCTTCGGCTGATAGAAATGAATTAACTACTTTTATAGGGATTGAGTCGTATGGCACAAATAGTCTTTTTTCTAAAGCGTATTCAGCAATTAATTTGCCGTCTTTAGAGTAAACCCTGCTTGAAATTGGTGGTTGGTAATTTGATAGTTTTTTATAATCTGGAAGTCCAGAAGAGAAATAAAAAAAAGCAGAAAAAATTAAAATTATAGCCGAAATAAGTATTATAATAAGTGCTTTTACTGAAATATTAATAAGTTTAAACATTTTATAATCTATTTTATATCATTAATTCTGGCTATCTTAAGGCATTTAGATTATAAGTATAATTAGAATTATATTATTTTAAGAAAAAATTATGATCATAAAAACAATGAATATTTTTAAAGGAATTCAAATTAAATGGATAAAAATTTATACATCGATGCATCGCATCCAGATGAAACAAGAATCGTTCTTAAATCAAATCTTTCAATTGAAGAATACGAATACGAAGACAAGAATAGGGTAAATTTTAAGAACAATATATATTTAGGAACAATCAGTAGAGTTGAACCCTCACTTCAAGCAGCATTTGTTGACTTCGGTAGGATAAAACATGGATTTTTAGCATTTAATGATATTCAATCAGACTATTATCAAATTCCATCTGCTGACAAAGAAAAATTAAAAAATGTAGAAGAAAAAATTCGGGAAGATTTAAAGAATACTAATTTAGAAGAAATAAACAATAATCAAGACTCTAATAACAATGAAAAAAATGAAAATACTGAAGATCACAATAAAACTGTTAAAGATACAAATAGCAATAATAAAATCAATTATAGAGAAAAACTCAAAAGCACTTACGGCTTAAAAAAATATAGGATTCAAGAAGTAATAAAACCTGGTCAAGTCATTTTAATACAAGTTTTAAAGGAGGAAAGAGGTCAAAAAGGTGCTGCTCTAACTACTTTTATATCTTTAGCAGGAAAATATATGGTTCTTATGCCAAATACAGCAAAAGGTGGAGGTATATCAAGAAAAATTTTTAATTCAAATGATAGACAAAAAATAAGAGAGATTTTAAATAAAATTGAAATTCCCAAAAGTATGGGGGTAATTGTTCGAACAGCTGGGGCAAATAAAACAAAAAATGAAATAGAAAAAGATTTCCAAAATACTTTAAAAACTTGGGAGGAAATCAAAGATAAAGCAGTAGTGTCGAATGCCCCTTCTTTAATATACGAAGAGGGAGATATTATAAAAAGAGCTTTAAGAGATATTTACGACAATGATACAAAATATATTTACGTCGATGGAAACGAAGGTTATCAAAAAACTAAAAAATTTATGAAAGAATTGATGCCTAAAAATGCAAAATATGTCAAAAAATACAGAGGGAAAATACCTTTATTTCACGATGCTTTAATAGAAAAAGAATTAAATAATATTTTTGAGCCAACAGTTAAACTTAAATCAGGTGGTTATTTGGTAATAAATCCCACAGAAGCTCTAGTCGCGATCGACATAAACTCTGGACAATCTACAAAACAAATGAATATTGAAAAAACTGCTCTCAACACCAATCTTGAAGCGGCGGAAGAAATTTGCAGACAAATTAAATTAAGAGATCTCTCTGGTCTGATTGTTATTGATTTTATTGATATGCTTAATTTTTACAACAAAAGGACAGTAGAAAAAAAAATGAGAGAGTGTGTCAGAAAAGATAGAGCTAGAATTCAAATAGGAAGAATCAGTAATTTTGGCTTATTAGAAATGACTAGACAAAGACTTAGAGAAGGATCAATCCGTTGGGAAACTAATTTGTCATTGGATTCGTTTTCCCAAAAAATTGTAAAAAAAATTGAGATGCTTGCATTTAATAATAAGATAAAAATTATTAAGGCATATGTTGCTGATAAGGTAAAATTGTATATAGATACCAATTTATCTAAAGAGTTAAATTACTTCCAAAAAAAGTATTCATATAAAATAGAATTTATAGAAAAATCTCAATTTATTATACCTGAATATAAAATAGAATTACTAAATAAATCCAAAAAAATTATTAATAAAATAGAATATATAAGTAATATAAAAAACTTAATTTCAGAAAAAAAAACATATACTAATTCTCAGAAAATTAATAATAAAAATACAAAAACTTCAATTAAAAAAATAAAAAGCAAAGAAGAAAAAAAAGGTAAAAAATCAAGGACGCTTTGGGTAAGAAAGAGAAAAGCTAGCTAATTAAACCTTTTTTAGGAGAAGAGGCGCTAGCAAAATTATTTTTCTTCATTCTTCCAGATAAATAGGACATTCTCCCAGAAATAACTGCATACTTAAAGGCCTCTGCCATACGAACAGGATTTTTAGCTAACGCTATAGCAGAATTAATTAGTACTCCATCACATCCCATTTCCATTGCAATTGATGCGTCAGAAGCAGTTCCAATTCCTGCATCAATAATTACAGGAAGTTTGGTTTGTTTAATTATCAAAGAAATATTTAATTTGTTATGAATTCCAAGTCCTGAACCTATTGGTGCAGCTAATGGCATTATAGCTGATGCGCCCATATCCTCTAATTTTTTTGCATGTAAGGGGTCATCGCTGCAGTAAACTAAAACTTTAAAACCTTCTTTAACTAAAACTTTAGTTGTTTTTAACGTTTCAATCATATCAGGATACAAAGTTTTTTTATCACCTAAGATTTCTAATTTTACCATTTTCCAACCACCAATTTCTCTAGCGAGTCTCAAAGTTCTTAAAGCATCTTTTGAATTAAAACATCCAGCGGTATTTGGTAGATAAGTTATTTTTTTTGGACTTACATAATCCATAAGTAAAGGTTTTTTCTTATCAGAAATATTTACTCTTCTTACAGCGACTGTTACCATATCAGCGCCAGATGACTTTATTGCTTTAGCAGTTTCATTAAGATTTTTATATTTGCCAGTTCCTACTATTAGTCTTGATTTAAGAACTTTACCATTAATTCTAAAAACATCTTTCATAATACTAGCCACCACCAATGAATTGAACTATTTCGATTTTATCTTCATTTTTTAATTTTTTTTTATTGTGCTTATTTTGAGGTATAATTTTTCCATTTAGCTCTATTGCAACCTTTCGCCTACTTATTTTATATTTTTTTAACAGGTCAGATATAGATAAATTTTGCTTTAAAGCTATTTTTCTACCATTTATTTGAATTTTTGCCATAATTTAGTTATTTATTAAAATTATATCAAACTATGATTAATATTCTAATAATTAATGGTCCCAATCTTAACCTATTAGGAGAGAGGGAAAAAGATAAATATGGCAATTCCTCAATTGAAGAAATTAAAAAAAGTTGTCTATCTTTTTCTAACGAACACAATATAAATCTCTCTTTTTTTCAATCAAATGTTGAGGGTGAAATTGTGAATGAAATTCAAAAAGCGAGAAATAATCAAAATTGTTTAATAATTAACGCTGGAGGTTACACGCACACATCTGTAGCTATACATGACGCTTTAAAAATTTTAAAAATCCCAATCATTGAATTACATATTACAAATATTTATAAAAGAGAGGATTTTAGACATAAGTCTTTGATAAGTAGCGTTGCAAATGGTATAATATGTGGATTAGGTGCTGAAGGGTATACATTGGCCTTAAAAGCTTCTTTAAATTTGATAAAAAAATGAAAATAGATAAAAAACTGATTAAGGAACTAGTAGACTATTTAAGTGAATTTAACATCACTGAAATTGAGTACCAAGACGGTGATAAAAAAGTAAAAGTTTCTAAATCTCAAAGAGGTGTTGCAGAACAAAGTATAACTAAAGCAATTGTATCACCTACAAAAAGCGTACTATCAAACACTAATGAGCTGGAGGGCACTCGGGTCAAATCACCGATAATAGGGACTGCTTATTTGGCGCCAGAACCTGGTGCAAAAAAATTTGTTAAAGTAGGAGATAAAATAAAAAAAGGCCAAACTGTTATGATAGTTGAGGCCATGAAAACAATGAACCATGTTCCTTCATCTGCTGATGGTACTGTTAAAAAAATTATGGTAAATGATGGCCAGCCTGTTGAGTTTGGACAAACTCTAATTATTCTAGAATAAAAAAATGTTTAAAAAAGTGCTAATTGCTAATAGAGGTGAAATAGCTGTTAGAATTATTAGGGCTTGTAAAGAATGGGGAATAAATACTGTAGCTGTACACTCAGATGTAGACTCAGACTCAATGCATGTAAGGTTAGCTGACGAAAGTGTATGCATTGGATCTCACCAACCACAAAATAGCTATTTAAATATTTCTGCATTGATGTCGGCTGTTGATTTAACCGGGGCAGAAGCAATTCATCCTGGTTACGGTTTTTTGTCAGAAAACTCAAAATTTGCCGAAGTCGTTTCCAAACATGGAATAAAATTTATAGGACCTAGTTCAAAATTAATTTCAGACATGGGAGACAAAATTCAAGCTAAAAAAATTGCAAAATTAAATGGGTTACCTGTAATTGAAGGTTCTGATGGGTCAGTGAAATCTTATGAAGAAGCAAAAAGCCTTTGTAAAGAGATTGGTTATCCAATTCTTATAAAAGCAGCTGCAGGTGGTGGTGGTAAAGGAATGAAGATTGTTGAAAGTGAAAAATCTCTATCCGAGTTGTTTTCTTTAGCCAAAAATGAAGCAAAAAAATATTTTGGTAATGACGACTTATATATTGAAAAATATTTTAAAAATCCGAGACACATCGAGGTCCAGGTAATGTCTGGCAAAAACAGAACTGTACAATTAGGAGAAAGGGACTGTTCAGTTCAAAGAAGACATCAGAAATTGATTGAAGAAACTCCTAGTCCTGTTCTAAGCGATGAACAAAGAAAAGATTTATTAAGCAAGACGGTTAGAATGGTAGAAAAAATTGGTTATGAAGGAGCTGGAACAGTTGAATTTATTTATGAAAATGGAAAGTTTTACTTCCTTGAAATGAATACCAGAGTTCAAGTTGAGCATCCAGTTACTGAAGTACAAACAGGAATTGATATTGTAAAAGAACAGCTTTGGATAGCATTTACAGGAAATACTGCTTTGAAACAAAATGATATTAATCCCAGGGGACACACTATTGAATGCAGAATAAATGCTGAAGATCCCTCAAAAAATTTTCAGCCAAGCCCAGGTACAATTTCTGTTTGTCATCAACCATCTGGGTTTAGAACAAGGGTTGATGGTTCAATTTTCCAGGGATGCAAAGTAACACCTTATTATGATAGCTTAATAGCGAAAGTAATATGTAAAGGAAGAAACAGAACTGAAGCAATACAAAGAACTTTAAGATCTCTTGATGAGTTTGTACTAGAGGGAGTTACCACTACAATAGGTTTACATAAAAAAATTTTAAATCACAAAAAATTTGTTGAGTCTACCTTTGATACTAATTGGCTTGGAAAAGAGAAATTTTATTAGGCATTTTCACAACCAACTAACCAAATATCATAAATTGCATGATCAATTGGAGTTAAAGATGGATTAGAGGCGAAGGTCCATCCATTAAAAATAAAGACTTTTTCATTTTGATTCTCAGAGATATCCCTTACCTGTAAATAAGCAACTGAATTGTTTTTATTTTCAGGATCATTATATATTCCACATTTTAATGCTTTAATTTCTAAAATACCGAATTTAGCACTTTCACCAAGTTTTATTTTTATTGGTTTTGTTTTTGCTGTTATTTTATCTAAACCAATTAAATTTACAAATTTGATGTTATCTTTTACCTTATTATCTAAATCTCTTTTCTTTATTTTGGAATTTGAAGAAGATGATATTTCCTTTTCATTTTCGAGATTTTCATAGCTAGGCTCTAAATTTTCTAAATTAATAATTGGTGCTGAAAGAATTTTATCATCAGCATAAAGATTAAAAAAAAACAAATAAATTAATGTAATTGTAATAGTTTCAATTTTTCCAGGTTTCATAATTCTTAAATTTATTTTTTTTTGATATTTTGTTAGGCTTATAGGCTCTATCAGATCCGGACAAATTTTGAGAGTGATTTTTTTGCCAATTATATTTTTTTGTTGTGTCAGACGGTATTTCATTCACAGTATGATGCATCCATAAAAACCAATCAGAGGTAATTTTTGTAGCTTCTATATCTTGTGAATAGATGACCCACCTTTCATCTTTTTTATTTTTATAATATTTATTTCCAAAATCATCTTTGCCAACATACTTTCCAAAAAACAAAGTTTTTAAGAATGTTCCAAATGTATTTCTATTCCACCAAGTAAAAATTTGTTTTGGGCCTATCATACTAAATCCACACAATTTATAATTGTATTATTATATTATAGACTTACTATAATTTATATATATGTTCAATTAAGAGATTCATCCTTAATAAAATGAAAAAATATTTAGTCGAAACCTATTACACCTGTACTTTTAAGACAGTGCATAGTCTTAACGAATTGAATGAGAAATCAATGTCAGATATTGATGATAGAGATGACGGAACAGTTGAGGTAATAGAGGTAAAACTAAACAATCGAAAAACTAAAAAAATTGGGAAAGAAAGCCAAAAGGTTAAAGAAAATAAACAAAATGTTAAAGTCGTAAACGAAACTATTGATAAACAAATGAATAATTTAGTTCAAAATAAACCTGATATTCAAAGTAAAATAAAATCTAAGTTAGGAAGTAGATTTAAAATGCCTGATAGAAGGAAAGGATACATTCAAAAAGCTTCGATCGGTGAACATAAAATATATCTTCATACTGGAGAATATAACGATGGAAAAATTGGTGAAATATTTATTGATACGAATAAAGAAGGTGAATTAGTTAAGGCTTTAATGAATAATTTTGCAATAGCAATTTCTTTAGGGTTACAATATGGAGTTCCATTAGAAGAATTTGTAGATGCTTTTATAGATACTAAGTTTGAACCATCAGGTAAAGTTGATGGGAACGATAGAATTCTTAGCGCTACATCAATTTTAGATTATGTTTTTAGGGAGTTAGCTATTTCTTATTTAGGAAAAGAGGATTTAGCACATACACCGTCGATCTCTAGAGTTAAAAATAATGATGAAAATAACAGTGACGATAAATTTTTAAAAATTGTGAAAAACATCACATCAAAAGGTTTTGTAAGAAGCAATTATGAGGAAAAATTAGTTGATTTAAGTGATATTCGTTTAAATTTAAAATCTAAAAATTAGTCTTTAATATTTTTTTTTATTCCGAGCTCTTTGAGTTGTTTATCATCAACAGTAGATGGTGCTTTCATCATTAAATCTTGTGCATTTTGATTCATTGGAAATAAAGTTACTTCTCTAATATTTTTTTCATCAGCCAACAACATTACGATTCTGTCTACACCAGGTGCAATACCTCCATGAGGTGGTGCTCCAAAACTTAACGCATTAATCATACCGCTAAATTTCTCATCCACATCTTTTTTACTGTAACCAGCTATAGAAAAAAGTTTATACATTAATTCTGGTATATGGTTTCTTATTACTCCAGAGGAAAGCTCGACTCCATTACAAACAATATCATATTGGTATGCCTTAATATTTAAAGGATTTTTAAAGTCTATGTTTTCTATATCGCCTTGGGGCATTGAAAAAGGATTGTGGCTAAAATTAATATTTTTAGTTTGATCGTCTAATTCGAACATTGGATAATCAACTATCCAACAAAATGCAAATTGATTTTTGTTGATTAAATCTAATTCTTCAGCAATTTTATTTCTTGAAATTGATAAAATTTTTTCGATCTCGTTTATTTTTCCACATGCCATGAACACACTATCTCCAATGTCCATGTTGCAAATTTTCATTATCTCTTTGAGTGAGTCTTCACTAAAAAATTTTCCCACTGGTCCTTTTCCTAATATTTTATCAGTTTTTTCAAGAGTAAAATAAGCTAAACCAGAGGCTCCTTGTTCTTTTGCCCATTTATCAATACCATCAAAAAAACTTCTTGGTTTATCTTTTGTTTTTTTTGTTACAATACATCTTACTTTAGATCCTTCTTTTACTAATTTTTTGAAAATATCAAACTTTACATCATCCCTAGAAAATATTTTGGTTATATCATTTATTTTTAAAGGATTTCTTAGATCTGGTTTATCTGTACCATAACTAAGCATAGACTCTGCGTATGGAATTCTTGGAAATTTTGTATTCAGAATATTTTTTGATGAGAACTTTTTAAATAAATTCACCATTAATGTTTCCAAAACTTTAAAAACATCCTCTTGTTCAACAAATGACATTTCAATATCAAGTTGATAAAATTCACCTGGGCTTCTGTCCGCTCTAGCATCTTCATCTCTAAAACATGGCGCAATTTGAAAATATTTATCGAAACCAGAGACCATAATTAATTGTTTAAATTGTTGAGGTGCTTGCGGTAATGCATAAAATTTTCCAGGATTTAATCT
>MDTA01168747.1_pt1 | contig 16689 bp, 22 predicted proteins | sample 811151 | NCBI WGS metagenome assembly MDTA01 (sample SAMN05326648, study PRJNA326480) | marine metagenome | isolation source: seawater | place: Indian Ocean: South | collected 2010 | reverse complement strand
TCTGGTGGACAAGGATTTATATACGCTAGTTCGATTGTAATAGCAATGAAAAAACTTAAACTGAAAGAGGACGAAAAAGGTAACAAGATATCAGACGTGAGAGGAATAAGGGCGGCTTGTAAAGTGATGAAAACAAGATATGCCAAGCCTTTTGAGAGCGTGCAGGTCAAAATTCCGTACGATACAGGTATGGATCCATACAGTGGACTTGTTGATCTTTTCGAAAAGAAAGGTATACTAGTGCAAACTGGTAATAGATTAAAATACGTTGATTCGGCAGGCAAAGAACACATTGAATTCAGAAAAGCCTGGACTGGAGCCAAATTAGATATGCTTATGAAAGATTTTGATAAATTATCAAAAGAATCAGAGCAAAATGATAGAAATGACTAGTGAAGATATCGAACGTATTTGGGACTCAATGAGTCACTTTATTCCAGAGAAACAAAAACTAGATGCCGCGATAGACTTTGTAAAAACACTTGAAGGCATGGGTGTTGAAGAAAGTGAAATAAAAGCAATTGGTGAGTTCAGTCCAAAGTTAGAAGAAGCAGTGGTGACAGTTTTTGAGAACGACGAAGAAGAACAATACGACGATAGATATGACGATTAATTGGTACAACGAAGTTAGCAGAAGTTTAGACAAGATTCCAGAATGCATCAATTACTACGACCAAGAATACCTAAAAGCCAAACAGGAAGTAAAAATATACGGAAATTTAGAAAAAGCATCTGCGGCACTGCCGGGTGTAGTAGAGCAGAGATTTGGTCAGTTGCAACAGATAGAAGCGATACTTGAATACCTAAATATCGAACTACGTAGAATAAGATCAAAAACATTCAAAAAATATTTAGAAAATTACAACAGAGCATTATCAAGCAGAGATGCAGAAAAGTATGTTGATGGAGAACAGGAAGTGCTTGATATGGACAAGATCATAAACGAATTTGCACTACTTAGAAATCAATGGTTAGGTATCACCAAAGGTTTGGATCAAAAGCAATGGCAAATCACAAACATCGTAAAACTGCGTGTTGCAGGAATGGAAGATGCCAACATCAAATAAAGATCGCATAATACTTACAGACGTGGATGGAGTTTTACTAGAATGGGAGAACCATTTTACTGAATGGATGTTACAAAGATCATACTATAACAAGGACAACGAAAAAGTATATCCTTACAAATTACTTCCTAACAAACAAAACACTTACGAAATGGCAGAAAGATTTGGACTTACTATCCCTGAAATAAGAAAAGAAATAAGAGAATTCAACAAAAGTGCATGGATGGGGACACAGTGTCCATTGCCAGAATCCCAAACATGGGTAAAACTACTGGCCGCAGAAGGTTGGACAATGATACCAATCACTAGCCAGACGTCTGATATACCAGCACAACTTTTGCGTAAAAAAAGACTAGGTGAATTATTTGGTGAACATGTTTTTAAAAATTACCATATACTAGACACAGGCTCTGACAAGGACTCGGCGCTTGCGGAGTTCCATGGTACAGGCCTATGGTGGATAGAAGACAAACCTTATAACGCTTTAGCAGGTCTGAAGTATGGACTCAAACCAATAATAATCAATCATCCCTACAATGAAGATTTTAATCACCCGGACATTGTGAGAGTAAATACCTGGAAGGAAATACACGAACTAATAGCAAGATGAAAATTTACGTTGGTCACGATAGCAGAGAAGACATAGCATATCAAGTATGTGAACACTCAATTAAAAGAAGAGATCCTTCCGCTGAGGTCATACCTTTAAAACAAAAGCAGATGAGGGATCAAGGACTTTACAACAGGCCAGTTGATAAATTGGCATCAACAGAATTTACATTCACAAGATTTTTTGTTCCATACTTAAATGATTTTAAAGGATGGGCAGTGTTCTGCGATTGCGACTTTTTATGGAAGATACCATCACACGAACTTGTGAAATATTGTGATCCTTCAAAAGCGGTTGTCGTTGTGCAACATGATTATACGCCTAAAGAAACAACTAAAATGGATGGACAGGTCCAGACAGTGTATCCAAGAAAAAATTGGTCGAGCATGGTGTTGTGGAACTGTGAACACGAAAAAAATAAAATACTAACACCTGATTTACTTAATCAAGAAACTCCAAAATTTTTACATAGATTCAGTTGGCTTGAAGACAATGAGATCGGCTCATTACCTTTGGAATACAACTGGCTGGTTGGTTGGTACAAAGAACCAAACGATGGCACTCCAAAAATTTTGCACTACACAGAGGGTGGCCCTTGGTTCGACGGCTACCGTGACTGCGAATACGGAGACGATTGGAAAAAGGAACTGATCAATCTCTTTAGTTCGTAATGAACTGGCAGAGCCTTAAAACAGATCACTATTTTAAAGAACCTTTCGAACACGTGCTTTCTAGCACAATATTTGACATAAGGGAATATGATAGACTCTACGAAAATCAAAACAATTTTGATCATGACATATGGCAAAAGTTCAAAGAACGATATAAGCAAACATACACATTTGTGGAAGACATAACCAAGATAGATCTTACTAAGGATGTCATTGCATTATGGTTTTTCAAGGAACGCAGTGATCAAACAGCAGGTCCATTCATAGAGATTGGTAACAAACAAATTACATACAATCATAACACTTTCTTTTTGACCAAACACAGGCGTTTAATAATTAAGGAAACAAAACGTAAATATATAAGACGTCCTGTTTTACAACTGGACATGACAGCCAAACAGTTTGAGGATATCATAGGAAATTTGAAATGAGTCAGGGTGATAGATTTTTACAGAAATGTTTAGAAACACAGGTACAAACGGATCCATGGCCGTACCAATTGATTGAAAATACATTTGACAATGATGTGTTTGAAAAACTTAAACAACAGTGCATAGAAAGATTTTCGGAAAAGACCGATAAACTGATTCAAGTTTTTCCGAGCAAGTTCAAGGAAAACGGAATAGACTTTTACGATGAGACTGTTGATGTTTGTGAAAAGTTACATAAAAATTTAAAACAGGTGCATGAGGTATATCCACAATACCGAAAATATCCAACAATGGGTATCAATGTGCATTTAAGTATCACGCCACCATTGCCGTACAAGTTTTACATCCATCAGGAAGGCCTGGAAAAAACATGGAGTAGTGTGACATATGTTGCTCCTGAAAAAAATATAGGAACAAAAATGTACACTGCCCAAAACGAAAACACTTTTGTTAGAGAAGCAGAATGGAAACCCAATTCAACTTTTATTTTTTGCGGCCAGCAAAATAAAACATGGCATTCCTATGAAAGTAACCAAGACACAAATAGGATCACTTTCAACATGTTCATAATGAAGAGACGTGAAGGAAAGTGTTTCTACCCTTTCCAGTAAATTTTGTCCATTTCTGTATAGACTTTTTTTGGCACTATAATTGATTTATTGAAGCCTAGTCCTTTCATGAAGGTGTCTATTTCTTCTGCCTGTAAAAGTTGTACTTCTAACATCACGTATTGTGCCCTTTGAAATATAGCAGGAGAACCTTTCATGATCATTAGTTCTGCTCCTTGCACATCTGATTTAATGAAATCGTATGTTGCATCCTTGCCAACCACAGTTTCCAAAGTTTTCATCTTACGTTTGTCTGCATAATCTGTCTTATCGAAAAGACTGGCCCCTTTGGTATACCCAATTTCATTTGTGTACATTATACAGTCTCGGTTGCTATCCCCAAGAACTTCTATATGCACTTGTTCGGCGATATCGTTAAGTTTTTTCTCATGCTTCTTACCCGCTTCTATACATGTGTAATGGGCATTGGGCCAAACTATCATTTTGCATATCCTTGTAAAAAATCCATTCCATGCACCAATGTCTAGTATTTTTTGTGGAATAAAATTATTTTTTTCCTTAACTTGTTCTTTGAGGACATAGTATAAAGGATCAATAACTTCTTTGTATACTGTTCTAAGTGTTACCATTATTCCTTCCTATAAAATCTTGTAGGGCCTTCACATCGGCGTCCATGTAACGTCCTTTGGTCCTGTTCCATACATCAAGATCCCTTTTGATAATATTCATTTCTTTTCTTATCCTATTACCTGTGTGATCATTAGTCAACTTTTTAGACTTGATTTGAACATTTGGAAGTACATATGCCCGGTCCAACTTAACTGCAATCTTAGTGAGCCAATTGTCTATGTGCCAATGCCAAAACTGTGGTGGTAAGAAATATCCAACTGTGTTGATCCAATTCTTATGCAACACAAAGTGGGCGGCACCAACGGGTGCAGGATATCTTTTAATTTTGTATGGCCTATCTTTGCTAATTGTGCTCCATTTAATTTTTTCCTTTTCCCTTACGTCCATTGGACATACGTATAGAATTTTGTCCTTGTGTGGATAATTTTCAAAAAAATCCACTATAATTTGATCCCAATTTTTAGTTATAAATTGGGCATCATCCCCAACTAACATGCAATAATCATGTTTGGCCATTGTTGAAAGATAATTCCAACTAAAGCAACTGCTTTGGTCTGGACCTATAATGTATACATCGTTTGGCAAAAGTTGTTTGTATTTTTCGATAGTTGGGTCATTATCATTTAGATAAAATTTTATTTCTACATCATTTTTCTTAGTTGAGTTGATGCTATCGAACAAACGTTTTGCATATTCTGGTCTATGTCTTGATGGTACTAGAACTGATATCATACCAACTCTGCTTTTGGAAAATATCTTATAAACTTATCACCAGTTGATGTTCTCACTTTTTTTATTCTTTTTTTAATTTCATCAAAGAAATTCCAGGCTAAAGGAACAAAAGTGATCGGCTCGTCACTTGAAATCTGTTCCAATGAAGTGATTGATTTTATAGGTATGTGTTGTCCCGGTGTGAATTTTCCTTGTTTTAATGTGTTATCGTCGATTATAAAGTCCAAAGGCTTCCCTACAAAATTTAAAAATGTATTACCTTTTGCGGCGGCACCATATCCAACTAAATGTGTGCCTTTGCTTTGTTCAAGCAAATCCAAATAACCTTTTTTAACCGTAAGAATTTTATTTGCCCATTGCCTATAATTTTCAAGTGAATTAATTTGTTTTTCATCCTGCAGATATTGATTTATTACATCTTTATTCTTTAGGTTTTTTGATATAACAAAAATATAACTTATACCGTGTATAGGATTTTTGATGATATCTCTAACACACATACCGACCGACTCAACTAACGTGTTCATGCTTTGCGTGCAATAAAAATTTATATGTTCATGATAAATTGTATCGAACTCGTTGTTTTTGACCATGTCTGCCTGACTTGTTTGTATAAAAATTAAACCGTCGTCGTTCAAAATTTTTTTAATGTCTTGTAAAAATTTTTGCGGATTTGGTTGATGAGCAAAACTGTTTTGCATGACAACAGCATCAAATTTTGTGCCAAAATCTATTTTTTCATTAAAATAATCTTTTATTACAGTATGATTTTTACTACTATATTCGTATAAATTTTCAGCAGGATCTACACCAAATGTCTTTACATCTAGTTTTTTAAAAATGTCCAATTGGGTGCCGTCATTACAACCAATGTCCAATACATTATTGCAACCATCCTTGAAATAACTCGACGCTTTTTTGGCAAACCATTCCATGTATTGCCTATACGTATCTGTAGTTCCGCTTCTATATAGATATGTTTCATACATCAATGGAAGGTCAACAGCATGTGATAATTGTAAGTGCGAACATTTTGGACAAGCGTTTACTTTCAGCGGAAAAGTCTTCTCTCCATAGATATAATTTTGTAAAAAATCCACCTTGACTCTATCTAAAAATCCGTTGGCTAGCGGTTGATCACCGAGATCAATTATTTCTGTAACTTCACTATTACAAACCAAACAATTTTTAAGACTTACGCAACCATCTGTCATTCGCTAATGTCCAATCTACAGTTTCTTTTATTCTGTTTGATAATTTTATTCTCGGCTCCCATCCTAGATCTTTTAAAAGTTGTCCACTGAGAGCATATCTTAAATCGTGTCCTGGTCTCGAAGTATGGAAGTCCACCATCTCATAATTCAAAGGTTTTCCCACAGCGTCCGCAATCATTTGTGCTAATTTAAGATTATCTATTTCTTCTGTGCCAACAAGATTGAATTTTGGACATTTTGCCCAACCAAAATCTCCCTTGTGCATATAGTTTTCAAGTTTCAAAATAAACATAAGGCCCTCTGCAACGTCACTGGCATGGATGTACATTCTGGATCCTGCTACTGTTTTTGTCTTGTCTGCATGTATCACAACCTTCTCGCCATCTCTCACTCTCTGTATAGTGCCTGGAATAAATTTTTCTGGATGTTGCCTCTGTCCAAACACATTCATTGTGTGTGTAATGTACATCGGCATCTTGTAAGTGTTTTCGTATGCCACACAAAATTCTTCTGCGGCGGCCTTGCTTGCACTATATGGATTAGTTGAATTATATCTATCGTATTCTTTGTAAGACACTCCTGGTGGTGCCACTCCAAAAATTTCATCTGTAGAAAAGTAAACAAATTTTTTAAGATTTGGTAATTCTTTTGCCCAATTCAATAAGTTGACTGTCCCTATAACATTGTCCTGCACAAATTCCATTGGATGTGTTATTGACCGGTCAACATGGCTCCCTGCCGCCAAGTGTAGCACAATGTCAATATCACCTATGTCCGCACGTATTTGGCTGTTTAAAGCGGCCTTTAGATCGTGAAATACTGTTCTATGTCTTTTACGGATATCAGCAGGATGTTCTTTCAATACATCGTGAAGTCGATTTAAATTACCAGATTCATCCAACCTATCGAGGGTGGTAATTTGCCAATCTGTTTTTTTAAGAATATGGTCAATAACATGATGAGCAATAAATCCTGCGCCGCCGGTAATCAATACTTTCATATGTGTCTATTTACAAATCATTACAGATCCTCATAATATTCTTTAAGGTATTCTATATCTTCTTTGTAAACTTCTCTAATTCTGTCTATTTGTTTTTTATTTAGAATTTTGAACCAAACCTTATCCTTCCCATCCTTATTTTTGCCTTTCCTACTTAACCATGATCCATTTGTTCTGTGTTTGCAGAAAAGCGGAAAGTGTTCCTGTATCATTTTTTTTCCAGAGTGTCTTTCCAAAAGGTCTTCAAATCTAAATATGTGATCAAATTTTGCTCCCTTTTCGTTTAGCCAATTTGTCTGCGGCAAATAGTTTACCCGTATAGTTCCCGCCTGGTATTCGTCCATCATATCTTCTATCGATTGCCAACCGTGTTTTTTTGCAGTGTCCTTAACACTTGAAAACCAGTGCCAACTGCTAAGAATTCTGTCTATAGGATGTCGCACAAGAGTTATAATTTTGTGATCGCTGTACTTGTATTTTATTTCGTCTAGTTTAGCAAGGGTACCCGACAGAGTGCCGTGCCTTCCTATTTTTGTTTGCTTATTATTTTTTGTATTTCGAAGCCAACCACTTCTCTGGATACAGTCTCCATGGTTGGTATGACTATCCCATTGATAGGTAAACCAACTACCTCCAGTCCTTGGAATATGAATGTAAATCATTTTTGACCTAGAATCAATTTGCACGGAAAAATACCTTGTCTGGCCACTCCTTAAACAATAACCTAAAGCCAAAACTAGTGATATAATTTGAACAATCAATATTACTACTTCCATACTTTTCAGTATTGCTGTTAAGTTCAATCATGACATATTTTGCTTTTTTCAAAAGATTTTCTGCCCCTTTCAAAACTTCTTTCTCATATCCTTCGACGTCTATCTTAATTAGGTCGATATTTTTTAAATCTAAACTGTCTAGTGTGGTACATGGTATAGTTCCTTCTCCAATAACTCTTTTGGCTTGAGTGTGGGCATTATCATCGAGTGCAATCATTTTTTGTTCCGATCCAAGTGCCAACTGATGTGTTTCAATAGATTCGGAAACATTCTTTATTAAACAACTATAATGTAAAGGATCAGGCTCGAAAGCAATAACTTTTTTAGCATAAGGTTCCATCGCCATACTCCAAGTGCCAACCCATGCTCCTACATCCAATATAGTGTCAAATTTAAGATTGCTTTGATTACAGTGTGCAATGAATTTATTCAGACATCTATTTTGTGTAAAAAGGCCTCCAGACTTCCATTGATCTATATGCTTATCTTTGCTTGGTACCCAGTATCCGTTTACTTTTTCAATTTCCATTTTTTAAAATATAATTATATTCGTCTTCGTTCCGTTTGTGTTTTGAAACCAAATTGTAACCTAATGCAGTAATCATACTAATATAGTTAACATTTTTGTTGTTGACTTCTATCAATAAGCCTTTACAATTTTTAAAAGTTTTCATAGATCCTTCTACAACCTTATCCTCAAAACCATCTACGTCAATTTTTATATAGTCTGGCTGTGGTAGTATCTTCCTTTCGACTAGGAAATCCAAACTTAACTCAGTGCAACCATGATAGTAGTCTCCGGTTTCCCCTACTATGTTTTCAGCAACGCCTTCGTGCATGTTCTTTACATTAATAGTGCCAAGATTTACTTTATCACTTAATGCAACACAATAGGCATGGCAATTTTTTAATTTGTTTGCATTTATGCTATCAAGTAAATTTTTATAACTTGCCGCGTGAGGTTCAAAGGCGTAAACAACATTGTTCCTTGTTATTGCACTATAAAGCGAATATATTCCAATATTGGCCCCTACATCAAAAAACACACTATCCTTATCGAAAGAATTTATCCATTGGATTGTCTCTGGTTCTTTGGTTAGTATTCTGTCCATCCTGTTCTTAATATAAGTTTTTTGAGCAGTGTTGTTGGCAAATACAATATTTTTATTATTCACTTTGACAGAAAATGATTGTTCATTATAGTGTTTCAACTTGGGCATTATAGTAAACCTTTGTCCATTAATATTTCAACTGCTTTTCCGTTTTCTATTTCTTCGGGAGTAAATTGTTGGTAGGCAAGACTGTATAGCCAATCCTCACAGCCAACGAAATATGGATCCTCGATATCTGCTAGTTCCTGTCCGCCAACATCCTTAGCAAAACTTTTTTCATCACATATAACAGGAATTCCCATACACATTGCCTCAACCGCCGCGATGGAACAACTTGTGACCAAGCACCAGGCATTTTTAAGATCCTCGGACAAAGGCACTTTTGCTTCGCTTGGACCTGATGTGCCTCTACCCCTTGGCTTTTCTCTAATTATAATTGGTCTATCTGTGTACCTTTTTATTTGCTCAACAGTTTCCTTTGTCCAATTGGGCCGATCAAGATAGTTGTGTATGCCGGGTGAACTGGGACACACTAAAACATTTTTTCCTTTGAAATCCGGAGCCTTAAGTTTTATTCCAAATTTATCGAATCGATCAGATTTACACATTTTGATGTATTGTGCGTGTATTCCGTTCTTGCAAATACGCCAATAATGATTATCGGGTCTTAAATTATTGTTATTGAATCTTCCAAAATAAGGCGTGTCAGTGAACCAAAAATTATGCTTTCTCTGTTCTAGTGTCTTTACTAGATTAACATTGTTATTAACAAATCCCCAGAACATGGAATTAGGCATTGGCTCTGTAGCAGTATTATTTGCAACGACAACTTGTTCCGGCCATGATTTTTTTACACCATTAAAGACTTCCCACGCTTTACTTTTGGGTTGATTAGATGGTGCGTAGATCGTTAGCATCTATGAACTCCTTTAATTGCTTCGCCCAGTCTTTGTGCCCTTCTTCATTTGGGTGTGGGTCATCCGGTTTACATTGTTGATTATTTTGAACTGTATAATCTAGATGACTTGTCTCTGGTTTGAAAAATCTATCTTTTGAAATTTTGTCATACAATAACTTTATATCAGGATTAGTAATTTTGGCATCCGAAAGTGTGTTGTAAAAAACATAAGGATATTTTTTGTTACGGAAAAAATCTTGTAGATCCAATAAGCCTAGTATAGATTCAATCTGAGTCATTTGATCTATATCTGCCCCTAGACCGAATAGATATTTTGTAAAACTTTTAGTGTGCTTGTCTCTGTTAGGATCCCAAGTTTTCCAAGTGGTCTTCATTGTTGGAAATTTGTGTGCTTTGTAACCGTCAGATGTTGGGAAATCAAATCTATTTCCTCCACTAGATCCTATTAAGAAAAAACATTCTTTTGCGAGTGCCGGAAATTTTTCACACCAGGTCCTTGTGGTCCACATCAATCTTTTTGATCCTCTTCCACCGTTAGCAAGATTTACTTCTACATCTAGACCTAATAGTTTTGCAAGTTCTAATCCACAATGTGTATTAACATTGTCTCTTGGCCTAAAGGTCAAAAACGAACAGCCATTTATGAATAGTTTGGTAGGCATAAGTCAATAATTATAGTGTAGTTATCGGCAAAATTCAAACATGAAAAACATTGACTCTATCAGATATTTTATGGACAGGTGGGTGTGCACCGACTTAGGATTCGAATACACCGTGAACTACCACAAAGACGTAGACAGTAATTTTACAAGTTTACCAACTTTTGTATCGGAGTTTTATGATTGCAAGGTCCATAGTTGTCCTTTATTAATAACCTCATCGCGTAAGTTGATTACTAACCATGTATGGAACCTAACACATCAGAGTAAACATAAACCAAAAAAGTCTCATAATCTTTGGGAGGAATGGGGTTCAGAAGTCCTAGTAAACTTGCCACCGGTTACCCAGACATTTAATGAAAAGGATACTTATGTATGGCTACCCATAGATGAAAAGAGTGCTAACAATCCTTGGCATATATGGATAGATGTAATATCTAAATTCAGACTAATAGAGAAAAGATGGTCAACTAATTTTTCGAAATATTGTTACATACTTGCTAACGAAAGCAAATATTTTGCAAAAGTATTGAAAGAAATTTTTCCTGAAGTTAAAGTAGTTGTGTTGCCAAAGAATGAAGTTTGGCAGTTCAAACATTTAATAGTGCCGAGCCTAAGCAACTCGTACGATGGGATAATAACTCCAGGCTTGCCTAGGTGGCTAAGACATCTTAAAGGCAGGAGCAACCTTGCCAACATCGAACCCAAAAGAAAAATTATTGTTTTGAGGCCAGGAGCAAAAACTAGAAAATTATTGAACTCCGACGAACTAATATTAGCGTTGAAAGGTTGGGAGACAGTTGCTTTAGAACATATGGATATTAGTTCGCAAATGAGAACCTTTGCCGAGGCCACACATGTTGTGGCGGCTCACGGTGCTGGACTAACAAACTTACTATGGTGCCAGCCAGGAACCAAAGTAATCGAAATACAAGATCCTAAGATGATACACAAAAAAGTTTATCCTGTGCTATCACATCATCTTAATTTAAAGCATGAACTTTTATTGGCGGAGACTGTGCCAATACCAATGGATGGCAGTAAGAAACCCAGTGGTGTAAAACGTTTTAGCGATCTTATTAATTTTAAAGTTAACATTCCTGACCTAATTAATCTGCTAGATTAACTTCAGGAAATTCTTTTTTTAAGAACTGATGTATCTTTGATACTCTGTGATATTTTTTACCACCCGCCGAATGTAAGAAAAATGTATCTTTGTAATGTAAAGGCTTCTTCAATCCATTATTTTTAACATTAAACTTTGTATCAATGTCTTGATAGCCGACTCCACTTTCGATGACTGCCCAATTTAAAAATTGTCCATCATCACACTGACCTTCAAATTCACGATAGCGTTCTACCCAAGGTAACATTTTGTCCCTGGCTTCTTTTGTCAACATCCAAACGCCTGTCTGGAAAAATGTATCAGTGGTTTTCTTAGGGTTGCAATTTTTTAATATTGTGTTTTTGAACTTGGATTTGATAACGTGCGGCGGATTGTCTCGATACTTTGTATATGCCGGTGATTTAAACTTTGAAAGATCACTATACTGTGCAAATATATCCGGGGCATGATCTAAAGCAAAAACATCTGTGTCCACATACAGAACTTGATCATACTTGTCCAGCCATTCGGGGTTGAACCAGAGATCAAATCTTTCCCATGTTGGGTGCATATAATGAAACACTGGCTTGGTGATTCTAATAAAATCATGTCCAAATTTGGCACAGTATTTTTTAAAACTATGCTCTGAATATTTTTCTACTGTGTTTGGCGCTATGCAATTATGTGTTTCGCGATATTCTAATAAATTTTTATTGTCATACAAGTTGATATCAATGTAATATTGTATTACCAAGTTTTTCATTGTGAATATTTATAGGGGTACATATAATAGTAATTTAAATGAAGATTAAGATCATTACCTCATACAAGCCTGGCACATGGAAACAATACAGTCAAAAAGGTATCGAATCAATGGCAGAACAATTTCCTAAGGAAATTGATTTGGTTGTGTATGCGGAAGAACCAAAGCCTGAGTGTAAACATGATAGAATACAATGGATTGATCTCAATAGTGCCGAACCAAACTTGTTTGCTTTCAAAGAAAGGCATAAAAATGATCCAGTGGCAAACGGGAAATTGCAAACTATACCTGGCGGAGTTAGACGTCATCCCGAACTACAAACCAAAGGTGGACTAGATAAAAATAAAGAATCATTTTTGTGGGACGCAGTTAGGTTTTCCAACAAAGTTTTTTGTATAGTGAATGCTGTCCGGAATTCTCCGGCTCATGACTATGTGATATGGCTTGACGCTGATACGTTCACTTTCAGGCCAGTGCCAGTTAACTTCTTCGAGCAACTATGTCCTAGTGACACCATGTTAACTTATTTGGGCAGAGAAAATCCTAAACTTAAAGACGGTGGAAGATATCCTGAATGCGGATTTGTTTGCTACAATTTAAGGCACCCCGAGACCCAAAACTTTATTAATGCTTGGGAAAATTTGTATGTAACAGACAATGTTTTCAAGATATTAGAGTGGCATGACTCATTTGTTTTTTGGCATCTTACAAAAAAATTTAGAGAAGAAAAAAATATCAAAGTAAATGATATCGGTTATTGGATAGGAGTAAAAGGACATCACGTTTTCGTAAACAGTCAATTGGGATTATACATTGACCATATGAAAGGTAACCGAAAAGGCAAAGGAAGAAGTGCTAAGAATGACCTAAGAGCACCTACCAAAGAAGCACCCGCCAATGTATGGGAAGTTGACTATTGGAAAAAGGCACCACCTGCATGATAACCATAATTACAAAGGACACGGTATGAAAAAGATTGCATTTGTTACAGGAATGACTGGACAGGATGGGCCATATCTGGCAAAACACCTTCTGGAAAAAGATTACAAAGTATATGGATTGGTCAAGAGATACAGTAATCCAAATTTGACAAATTTATCATACCTCGGTATTGAAAATCAAATTGAACTTTTGACCGGTGATATTACTGATGATTCCAATATGAATCACTTGATGAGGACGCTTAGACCTAATGAGTTCTACAATCTAGCGGCACAAAGTTTTGTTGGAGCAAGTTGGGAACTTAACAAATACACAACAGAAGTAAATGCTCTTGGCGTGCTTAATGTGTTAAATGCAATAGTTCATCACAATCCAATCACTCGTTTTTATCAGGCCAGCACTAGTGAATTATATGGAAATGCTAACACAAACGGAACACAAGACGAAGCAACACCAATGCATCCACGTTCTCCATATGGCATCAGTAAATTGTATGCATATTGGATGACGATCAACTTCCGTGAAAGTTATAGCGTACATGCTTCAAACGGTATACTTTTTAATCATGAATCACCTATAAGAGGTAAAGAATTTGTTACACGTAAGGTTACACAAGGCGTTGCCAAAATTAAATTAGGATTGGCAAAAAAAATTACCTTGGGTAATTTAGACGCAAAAAGAGATTGGGGATTTGCAGGAGACTATGTTGAAGCAATGTATAGCATGGTACAACAAGATGAACCTGATGATTACGTTATTTGTACGGGTGTACAACACTCCATTAGACAACTTTTAAGTTATGCCTTTGAAGCAGTTGGCATCACAGATTGGGAACAGTACGTTGAGTCAGATCCTCGTTTTAAACGTCCTGCTGAAGTGCATGCACTACACGGTTCATATACTAAAGCAAAAGAAAAATTAAAATGGGAACCAAAGACTTCATTTAAAGATATGATCACATTGATGGTGAATGAAGATATAAAACGACTGTCAAATGATATACGTTAGTGCCACTAATAGGAAACTTACAGAAAAATATGTTGACTGGGCAGTCAGCGGACTTCCTGGATCACGTAAATTACCTCCGACAGAAATAATTAAAAAACATGATGCAAATAAAATAGTTCTATTTGGAGTATTGAGAGGCACACACCTTGTCTACAAGTTCGCAGAAAAAAATAAAATTGATTTCTATTACATGGATCGTCCATATTGGGGTGAAACACGAAACAGTCCTTACTTCACAAAGATAGTCAAAAACAATCATCTAAAAAATTGGCATGAAAACAGACCAGACGATAGATTCAAAAAATCATTTCCTTGGCCTATACATCCATGGAAGAAAGATGGAAAAAATATAATTGTTTGTCCACCGTCCAATGCAATGAAAGAATTTTTTAATGTACATGATTGGCTAGATACAACTTTAAAAACATTGAAAGACAACACAGATAGACCAATCATTGTCAAAAACAAAGGATACAATCCAATAATAGGAAAAGACAAAGATGGTGGTTACGTGGTGCAAGGCAAGGATGACTCTAGGCCTAGTGGACCAATCGATTGGAATAACGCATACGCCATTGTGACATTTAACAGTAATATCACCCTTGAGGCAACTACGAAAGGAATACCTTGTTTCACTGATCCGCATAATGCATGTGCGCCTATATCAGAAACAGATTTTTCAAAAATCGAAACACCTAAATACATGGACCGAGAGCCTTTGTACCATTCAATGGCATATGGTCAATTCACAGCAGAAGAGATTAAAAACGGATACGCATGGAAGATATTGGATGAAAGTTGAAATATTTAGAAGAACAGTGAAAGATAGACGCAGAGGCGCAAGTTGGGATCTATTACAATACATGGCAGAAGGAGTAAAGGCATGTGGCGACGAACCTGTCATAGTGAATGAACACATGACCGGACCGTGGCAGGAAAATGAAATGGAACCAACAGCACCAATTGGCTGTATGTTCGGCTACGGCGGAACAAATCAAAGGCATCACACAAAAGGCAGAAGATTGGATTTGGTCGAACGTGCCAAGAAAAAAGGCATCTACATCATCACATTTGATGGCGGAGTGCTATCAAGTTTTGGCAATGTGCATGGACCAAATCATCATTGGAGAGTGGCTTTGTATTCGCCAATGAACAATGGTGACTTTCTTTCAGACAACAGTCCACCAGACAGGTGGGAACGCATGAAAAAATTATGGAATATAAAATATGAACCATGGCGTAAATCTAATGCTGATGATCCTATTCTATTTGTGTTACAGCCAAAAGATAATTGGAGCATGAATGAACTTGATCCTATAAAATGGTTCAAAGATGTTTATGATAAAATCCGACCTTTGACTAAAAGGCCTTTCTTAGTAAGGCCACATCCTAACCATGTGGTACACATAGAAGAAAGGATAAAAGAATTTCCAAAGGACTGTAAAGTAATAATAGGTCAAAAATTTTTCAAAGGTGATGAAAAAAAGTACTACAGATTCAATTATCAGGACGCATTAAATAATTGTCATGCTGTTATTACTCACAATTCTACTGCCAGTATCGACTCTTGTGTCCGTGGAATCCCTACCTTTGTTACCAGCGATCTTGCAATCTGTTGGCCAGTTGCCAATAAAGATTTAACCAAGATAGAATCGCCAGAATATCCAGACAGGACTCAGTGGGTCAACGATCTTGGATACAAACAATGGAGCGAAAAAGAAATAAGAGATGGCACGGTGTTTAAAAGATTCAAGGAGAAATTAAATCTAGCATGACCTACATAGTAAATGATAATTGTATCATGTGCAAACACACAGACTGTGTAGAGGTGTGTCCTGTAGACTGTTTTTATGAAGGCGAAAATATGCTTGTTATTAATCCTGATGAATGTATTGACTGCGGAGTTTGTGAACCTGAATGTCCTGAAGACGCAATAAAACCTGACACTGAACCTGGGGCACAGCAATGGGTTGAGTTCAATGGTAGATGGTCAAAAGAATGGGCAGTGATAACAGATAAAAAGGAACCATTACCAGATTACGAAAAACATCAAAACGAACAAGGAAAATTACAAAAGTATTTTAAGGACAAATAATGTGTGGAATATATGGAATAACTGCTCACGATCCTGAGTTCGTGCAAAATTTTATTAAAAAATGTAAACACAGAGGACCAGATGGATTTAGAGTCTGGTGGGATCCAAAAAATAATCTAACACTTGGTCATAACCTTTTAAGCATCATGGCAGATCCAAATCTTTCCATGCAACCATGGAAGACCCCAAACGGCAATTGGTTGGTATACAATGGAGAAATATTCAACTATTACGAACTAAAACAGAAATACAAGGGTAAAGGTTTTGCAGGCATCACAGGGTGTGACACTGAACTATTGGCTTGGGGATTAGACAATTTCGGGATAAAATTTATCGACGAGATAGATTCAATGCATGGCTTTGCCTACTACAAAATAAATGAAAAT
>MDTA01027387.1_pt1 | contig 16691 bp, 16 predicted proteins | sample 811151 | NCBI WGS metagenome assembly MDTA01 (sample SAMN05326648, study PRJNA326480) | marine metagenome | isolation source: seawater | place: Indian Ocean: South | collected 2010 | reverse complement strand
TGATAACCTCATGTTTCATTATCATAATTATGATAGAAAATATTATGTGCAGGGTAAGAAAGATAAATATTATAGTGAATCATTAGTTACAAAATTAGAACGAGATGTAGCCTTTAATAATAAATTTTCTTACGGTTTTGGAGGTGAATACAAATATGACTGGGGACATTACCAGACAAAAACATTTTCATCTCAAACAAAAGGACACATAAGTAATCTTGGTCTTTTTGCAAATCTTGGATATCAATTAAATAAAAATCAAATTTTATCTTTTCATGGTAGAAATGATGATCATAAAGAAACTGGTGGAAATAAAACTTATAAATTAAATTTTACTCAATTTTTTGGTCCAATGAAGTTAGGATTGACTCATTCGACAGGACTAAAAAATGCAAGTTTATATGAGTTATATGGCAATATAGGACAAAAAAATATAAATCCTGAAAAAAGTGAGACTAATGAAATTTATAGTGAATATAATTTTTCAGACAACTTTAAATTAAGCTCAACTGCTTATAGAACAAGAATGAAGGATCGAATTAAAATCAAATCAGATTGGAGTGCGTATGAAAATAAAGTGCCAGATACGACTCAAGAAGGCCTTGAGAGTAAAATAACTTTTATAGGACAAAATCAAAATATAAGTTTTATTTCACATTTTGCTAAAAGTAGAACTGATACTGGAGGCCCTAATTCACGAAGACCGGATGTATCTTATGGTATCGATTATTCAAAAAAATTTAAATTAGAAAATTATGGATTATTTGATTTATATTTAAGTCACAGATTTATTGGTGATCATATAGATTGGACTGGGTCACAAAATGCATTTGTTAAAAGTGTAGACTTGGTTGATGTGTCGATAAAAAAAAATTGGGATGGAAACATCATTTCTTTAAATCTTACAAACTTACTTAATGAAAGATACGAAAAACCAGCAACATATTCTCAAGATGGAAGACAGTTGAGTTTTTCTCTCAGAAAGAGTTATTAGTTGAGTTTTTAAATCAGATTAATATAATTATAGATTAATGTCTTATTTAAAATTTACTATTGGTATTTTCATTATTTTGGCAGCAAGCAGGTTAATTCCTCATCCACCAAATTTTACTAGTTTAATTGCATTAAGCTTTTATGTTCCTTTAATTTTTGGAAAAATTTATATTCCAGTAGTTTTACTAAGTTTTGTTATTACAGATATTATAATTGGGTTTCATAACACATTATTTTTTACATGGGGAAGTGTTGTTTTAATTGGTATATTCTCGAAATTTTTTATATCCACTGATATAAAATTTAGATTAATAGGTGTAGTTTCCGCTTCTTTTGTATTTTTTGTAATCTCAAACTTTGGAGTTTGGTTATCTGGAGGCTATGGCTATAGTTTTTCAGGATTGTTAGAATGTTATTTTTTAGCAATACCTTTCTTTGGTAATACTATGCTATCTACTATTTTTTATACTTTTTTGATCGAGATTATTTATTTTATTTATAAAAAAAAAAATCAATCGCAAGTAAAAATTTAAGCAAAAGTATATTCATTATTTGAATAAATTTTTTAAAAATGCATTTACAAAAATCATAGCTATTAAAAATAAATTTTGACCGTTATGGTATCTAATTTTCATTTCTTCTTTTAAGTGGTCAAAAAATTTAATTTTACTTGAATATCCTCCACTTTTCATTATACCAATTAACTCATTTTTTTTGGTAGCGACGCCCTTAATTTTCATTTTTTCAATTAATTTGAAATACAAATTATAATCTGCTGAAATTTTAAAATTTGTATCAAAATACCCAATTTTTTTAAAAAATTTTTTTTTTATAAAAAAACCTGTAGAATGGCTCGTAGCAAAGTCAAAATTATATAAAAGTTTTTTAAAATTTATACCGTGTTTATAAATAACGCCAGTAGTGTAATGTCTTTTTACAGTTCCAAAAATAAAACCAATATCTTTGTGACCATTAAATTTTTTTCTAATAATCTTTAGCGCATTTTTTGTTAATAAATCTCCTGAATTTACATATAGAATTACTTTGCCATTAGAAATTTTTGCTCCTTTATTCATTGCATAGTAAATTCCACGATCTTTCTCACTAACAATGGTGTCAATTTTTTTTTTAAAATGAAAAATTTTATTTAAAGTGGTGTCAGAGGATTTTCCATCTATGATTATATATTCAAAATCTTTAAATGTTTGATTTATAATACTTTCAATAGTTTTTTTAATATTAATTTCATCATTTTTAACTACAGTAATGATTGAGAAAAAAGGCTTTGCCTTTTTTTTATTAATAATCTTAAAATTTTTCACAATTTTTTGTTTAGTTCTTATAAGTTATAAATTAAACATGGAAAACATATTTTAACAAAAAAATGAAAAAAATTTGTATTGGCATAACTGGTGCAACAGGTAGTTTGGGAAAAGTTATAATTAAAAATAATAAAAATATCATTTTTAATCGTTTTGACGGAGATATTACAAATAGAAAAGCTGTTTTAAATTGGATCAAGAGAAGCAATATAAATACAGTTTTTCATTTGGCTGCAATTGTTCCAATTAAGGAAGTTAATAGAAATACAAACAAAGCTCGGCAAGTGAATTACGATGGAACAAAAAATATTGTAGATGCTTGTATCAAAAAAAAAATAAAGTGGTTTTTTTTTTCATCTACCTCTCATGTTTATAAGTCGTCACGTAAAAAAATATCTGAAAGCTTTGAAAAAAAACCTATATCATATTATGGTCAAACAAAATTGTGGGCAGAAAATTATATTATAAAAAAATTTAAGTCGGCAAATATAAAATATTGCATTGGCAGAATTTTCAGTACCACAAACAAAAGTCAAAAAAAAAATTATTTAGTTCCAGATTTGAAATACAAAATTAGAAAAACAAAAAAAAAACTTACTTTGAAAAATTTAAATCATTATAGAGACTTTATTTCAATGGAAGATATATCAAAAATTATATTTGTTTTAATGAAAAAAAAATTTTCTGGAGTTTTGAATTTGGGAACTGGGAAAGCCGTTTTTTTAAAAGATATTGCTAAAATAATAGCTAAAAAATATAATAAAGAATTGATTTTTCTTGATAAAAAAAAAACAACATATTTAGTTGCCAACATAACTAAATTATTAAAAGTTTATAAGTTTAAAAAATCAAAAAGAATTGAAAAAATTATCTTTTAAATATGATTAAAGTACTTTTTGAGAGTAGTATTTTTTTACATCAAAATGTTGGTGGTATTTCAAAATATATTAGTGAGTTAAATAAAAATTTATTTAAAAACAATGTTTCATCAAAGATTTTTTCCCCAATATCTATTAATTATTATTTAGATGAAAAAGATAAAAATAGTATTAATTATATTAAGATTTCAAAGATTCCTAAATTCTGTAGAAAACTTTTTTTTTTTATCAATAATTTTTTAACTTATATTTATATAAAAATTTATAAGCCAGATATTCTACATTTTTCTTATTACAATAAATCTTTTTTGAAATACTTACGCACACCTTATGTATTAACAATTTATGATTTAATTTATGAAAAAATGAAACTTCCAGAAAAAGAATTTGAAAAAAAAGAATTGTTGAATAATGCTAAACATATTATCTGTATTTCTGAACAAACTAGAAGAGATTTAATAAAATATTATAGATTAGATAAAAAAAAAACTTCAGTAGTATACCTAGGAACTAATGATGAAAAGAAAAAAAAAACAAAAAAAAAATTGGAAAAATATATTTTATATGTTGGAAGTAGAAAGAGATATAAAAATTTTAGAAATTTTGCACTGGCATTTAGTAAATCAAAATTCTTAATAAAAAATTATAAGATTATTTGTTTTGGGGGAGGAAACTTTTTAAAGAAAGAAATTAATAATTTTGAAAATTTGGGAATCAAATCAAATATAAGCTATGTTAAAGGAGACGATTTGAAATTATCCAACCTTTATAACAAAGCCAGTTTATATGTTTCACTGAGTATTTATGAAGGGTTTGGATTAACTCTTCTTGAAGCTATGAAATCAAAATGTCCAGTGGTGTGTAGTAACATTCCTGTGTTCAAAGAAATTTATAAAAATAGCTGTGAATATGTTAATTCAAAAAATATTAATGATATTAAAAAAGGTATTGAAAGGGTCCTAAAGTCCAAAAAAAAACAAAAAAGATTAATCTTAAATAGTAAAAAGATAGTGAAAAAGTTTACTTGGGAACTTTGTGCATTTAAGACTGCACAAATTTATAAAAATATTTGTAATTATGAAAAATGATTTTATATCAATTTTAATCACAAACTATAATAAAGAAAAATTTTTAAAAAAATGTTTAGATAGTGTTAGCAATCAAACCTTTAAAAATTATGAAGTAATTTTATATGATGATTGTTCAAATGATAAATCTTTAGAAATAATTAAAAATTATAAGAAAGTTAAATTAATAAGAAATAAGAAAAGATCAAATAAATCAGCTCCACTAAATCAAATCAATGGTTTAATTAAAGGTTTTAAAAAATCTAAGGGAAATATTATTTGTCTATTAGATGGTGATGATTATTTTAATAAGAATAAGTTAAGAAAAATTTTTAAATTTTTTTCTAAGAATAATGAGTTAAATAGTCTATATGATATCCCTAAGATGAAATCATCAGAATTTATTTTAAAAAAAAAATTGAATAGTAAAATTTGGCCAACGATTTTTCCAACAAGCTGCATTTCTGTAAGAAAAAAGTTTTTTGAGGTTTTTATTAAAAATATAAATAGAAATAACTTTCTCAATTTAGAGGTTGATGCAAGATTTGTAATTTTTTCTAAATTTTTTATGAGAGAATATAATGTTATTAATGATAAATTAACCTTCTACAACTTTGATCAAAATGGAATAACTGCAGATATAAATAAATTTTCTAAGAAGTGGTGGTTAAGAAGATCAGAAGCATTTTCATATTTAAGTTATATAAAAAAAAAGAAACAAGAAACGTTTGATTTTAGTTTTGATTTTATAATTACTAAATTAATTACTTTTATTATTAAACTTAAATCATGATTCTATTTTATTATCCTTTGATACTCTTATCTATTCTGGGATACGGTTTTATCGCAAGTAAAAAAATTATTGGAATAAAAACTTTAAATTTAGGTATCCAAGGATTGATAGGTATTTTTTCACTTCTAATAATTTCTTATTTTTCTACACAATTTTTAGCCCATACAATTCAATTCAATTTTTTTGTAATTATAATTGGACTTATTTTCTTCTCTGTTTATGCAAAAGATTATAATAAAGATAAGAATTTTAAATTACTATTTTATTTAATTTTATTAACTTATATTTTTATACTTGTTGGAAAAAATCATGACGATTTTCATTACTATCATTTTCCATATACAATAATTCTTACCGAGTTACCTCATCCTTTAGGCTTAGGGAATTTAAATCATGGTTTTAAAACACATTCCTCGATATTTCTACTTTCATCATTATTTTCTTTACCAGGTGCGAAATATAGTTTGTTTAATTTAGGACCAGCATATTTTTTGGTTTTTTCAAATTTCATTATTTTAAAATTAATCTTTGATAAAAATATTCAAAAAAAATATTATTTTATTACAATTTTAGCCCTTTCATCATTTGTTTTTATAAATATTTTTTTTTATAGATTGTCAGAACATGGAACTGATAGATCTGCAATAATATTGATAATATTATTGATTTTAAATTTACTTCTTTTTTTGAATCTAAATCAAAAAAAAATCGATCTTGATAATTTAAAAATTCTAACAATTTTTTTTACAATAATAGTATCTCTAAAAGCATTTTATCTTATATATTCCATACTTTTATTGCCGTTAGTTATCAGTCTAATTAAAAAAAGAAATTTTAATGGCCTAAAAATATTTTTAAACAAAGCCACATTTTATAGTTTGATTTTAATAATTTTTGTTTTTTTGACCAACTTATTCAACACTGGGTGTTTGATATTTCCAGAAAAAAAAACTTGCTTCTTTGAATTATCATGGTCGCTATCATTGGAAACGGTTGAATATTTAAGTATTCATTATGAAAATTGGGCAAAAGCAGGTTCCGGTGCTGGTTACAGTATATCTGATGAGGAAAAATTAATATATATTTCTAATTTTAACTGGATTGAAAATTGGTTTGAAAAATATTTTTTTAATAAAGTTTCAGATTTAATTCTCTCTCTAATATTTATTTCTCTAATTTTTTTATTTATTTTCAAAGGGCATAAATCCCTTAAAAAATATAACAGAAGATATAAGTTACTTGGAACTCTTTTATTTTTTATTTTTTTAATTTGGTTTTCTCTTCACCCAACTCTAAGGTATGGAGGTTATCATTTATTCTATTTTTTGTTCTTTATACCCTTAAGTATATTTCTAGAAAAATATAGTCATAGTTCTCGAAATTTTAATAAAAAAATTATAACTATAATAATTATTACTTTAATTATCTTCGTAGGAAGAAATATAGCTAGATTAGAAAAAGAAAATAGAATTTATTCATATAAAATATTAAATGATATAAATTATCCCCTAAATACCTCATCTTTTAGATATCAAATTGAGATACAAAATCAAATAAAAGATAAAAAAGTAAAAAAGATATATAGAGATAGATATATTCTTTACAAATAGACAAATGTATTTTTTATTTAAATTTATTGATTTTTTTTATCAAAGAAAAAAAAATTTATTTTTGAAAAATAATGTTTCAAATAATATTGATATTTTAATTGATATAGGCGCTCATCATGGAGACACTATTTCGGAATTTCTGAAAATTTTTTCTATAAAAAAAATTTTTGCTTTTGAACCTAGTAGAAGAAATTATTTGAAATTAGAAAAAAAAGTTAAAAAATTTAAAAATAAATATTTGACTCAAATTGAAATTTTCCAACAAGGAATAGGAAAAAAAGATGAAATTCTAAATTTAAAAGAAATTTCGGATGGTGGAGCATCTAACACATTTAACAGTTTAAATATAAAATCAAATTATCTAAAAAAAAAGAAGTTTTTTACTACATTTTTTGGAATTAAAAAGTTTGTAATAAGTGAAATTCCCACAGAGATAATAATTTTAAAAGATTTTCTTAATCAAAGAGAAATAAAGAAAGTAGATCTTGTAAAAATTGATACTGAGGGATTTGAATTTAATATTTTACAAGGTTTAGAAGACTATATAAACAATATCCATTTTATAACCTTTGAACACCATTATGATAATATGATACTAAAAAACTATAAATTTACAGATATTCATAAATTATTAACTGAATATGGTTTTAAAAAAATTTTTAAGGTTAAAATGCCGCTAAGAAAAAGTTTTGATTACATATATCAAAAAGAAAATTTCGTTTAATATCTTTACAAAAGAAATTTTTTATAGGTATTTATGGAACTTTGAATATTGTAATTTTTTTTCCATTTAAATTTTTTTGTAATTTTTTTTACTGATGAATATGTATCATTATATTCTTTTTTTGGCATCTTTGAAAATTTAATCTTCAAATTTTTGTAATCATTTCTTCTTATATTTTTTATTATTTCACATAATGAAATTGATTTACCACTACCAACATTGTAAACGTCATTAATCTTTTTTTTTTTAGAAAATTCTAAAATTTTTTCTACTAAATTAAGAAAATCTCTAATATCTAAAAAATCTCGCGAAGGAAAAGTAAATTTATTTGATCTTTTAGAAATGTACCTAATATTGACTGAAAGTTTTTTTTTTATACTTCTAAATAATTTAAATAATAATCTTTGATTTTTAAAATTTTGAAAATTTTTGGGTTTAAAATTTTTTGTTAAGCCGATTATATTGAACAACCTCAAAATAACTAAATTATTAAAATTTTTTTTGTTTTTTAACAAAAATTTCTCAATATTAATTTTTGTTTTTCCATAAAAGTTTTTTGGAATGGTTGGGTCATTTTCTGAAAATTTCACAGATCTTTTTTTTTCAGAGTAAACATTAGACGATGATAAAAAAATAAAATTTTTTATTTTATGTTTTTTAATATTAAGAATAAATTTTTTAGTTTTAATAACATTATTTTGATAATATTTTTTTTTATTATTTTCTCCATCATTAACATATGCAAAAGCTGCCGTATGAATAATGGAAGTAATCTTATATTTTTTGACAACGTCTGAAACTTTTTTATTATCTGAAATGCAAGTTTTAATGAATTTTTTTGTGTTAAAGATATTTTTTTTATATGAATATTTAAGATTATCTATTCCAATATAATTAATTTTTAATTTTTCAAATTTTTTACAAATTTCAGATCCTATATATCCAGCTGATCCAGTAATTAAAATCATATATCAATTGATTTATTTGTTTAGGTTTTATAAGTAAAGTATAAATTTAAATATGAAAAAATCCATTTATTATTGGTCCCCATGTCTTGGTAAAATCGGTACAGTCAAGTCCACTATAAATTCAGCAATTGCCACATCTATTTACGGAAGATTAAATTACAAAGTATTCATAATTAATTCATGTGGAGAATGGGACGATTACGAAGATTTATTTAGTAATCACAATATTACACTAATAAATTTTAAATATAAATTTTTTAAAAAGTTACCCATTCAAGGTTTCTTTAAAAGTAGATTTTCATATTTTATAATTTTTTTATTATGTTTTTTTCCTTTGTTTAGACTGTTAAAAAATTCAAAACCAGACTTTTTTATTTCACATCTGATAACATCATTACCTTTAACATTAATGCAATTGTTTGGATTTAAAACAAAATTTATTTTGAGAATTTCTGGCATGCCTAAATTAAATTTTTTAAGAAAAATATTTTGGAAAAAAGTAGCTAAAAAACTTTACTTAATTACCTGTCCAACAAAGGAATTGAAAGTGAAGCTGTCTCAGTCAAAAATTTTTTCTAAAGAAAAAATTCACTTATTATCTGATGCAATCATAGACATCAAAAAATTCAAAAAAGATAAAAGAGAAACTGCAGATGATTTTGCTAAATTTAATGAAAAAAGGGTTATTTTTGCCGCTGGAAGACTTACAAAGCAAAAAAACTTTGAGTATTTGATTAATGAATTTTCAAAATTCTCAAAAAAAAATGATGAATTCACTCTAATCATATTGGGAGAGGGTGAGCTTAGAAAGAATTTAGAAAGACTTATCAAAAAAAATAAAGTCGAAAATAAAATATATTTATATGGTTATGTGAGTAACATATATAAATATTTTTCAAAAGGTGAAGCTTTTATCTTAAGTTCACTATGGGAAGAAGTAGGTTTTGTTATGGTTGAGGCAGCACTCTGTAACCTTTTCATTATTTCAAGTAATTGTCCAAATGGTCCAACTGAATTTTTGAATAATGGAAAAAACGGAATTCTTTATGAAAATAACAAATCAGGAGAATTAGAAAAAAGTTTACATTTATATTGTAAGCATAAAGATATTTTTAAGGATAAATTAAGTATTAAAAAGAACACTTTTAAGTTTACTAAATTAAGACACTATGTAGCTCTTAATCAAATTCTATTAACAAAAAATGAGTTATAGATATTTTTTAATTAGATTTAGGTATTGGTTAAGATTAAAATTATAATCAAATCTTCTCAATTCTTTGATAGATTTTTTTAGTTTTATCTCGCACTTTTTTTTATTTTTTATATAGAATAATATCTTTTCACTTAATTGGTTATAATTCCCAACATTAAATAAAAGACCACCTTTTCCATTTAATAAAATTTCTTTTGGTCCTGTAGGGCAATTAGTAGAGATGATAAATTTTTTTAGAGTTAATGCCTCAAGCAAAACATTTGGCAAACCTTCATATTTTGATGAAAGCACAAATAAATCTGCTGATTTTAAGTAACTAAAGACATTTTTATTTGGATCTTTAATTTGAATTTTATCTTTTAAATTATTTTTTTTTATATAATTTTGAAGATTATTTTTTTCATTTCCACGTCCTATAATAATAAGTTTTACTTTAATTATATTTTTTAAATTATTTATTGCTTTTAAAATTGTGATTTGATCTTTTTGATCTGTTAAGCGACCAATATTTATTATTTTTAAATCTTTTTTTTTATAAAATGAATTTTTAAAATTATTGGAGGATTTTTTCAATATTTCAACTTTATTTAACGGATTATATATCCTATTAACTTTTCTGTTTAACATTTTTTCCATTTGTTTTTTAAATTGATCACTATTAACAATAATTTCGTCTGCTAAAGAAACGATTATTCTGTAAAAAATTTTTTTTATATTGTTATGGTACCATCCTGATGGTGAGGAATTACTGCGAATTATTATCTTAATATTGAATATTTTGCAGAGTAAAATACAGTAAATGTTTGCCTGAAATGATATTACAACAAAATTTCTATCTTTAATAAAAAGTTTAAAAAGCATGTATAAACAAATAAAATATTTTAGTCTTATATTTAGATTTTCTGGAATTTTATTTCTAGGAATTATTAATTTAATATTTTTGAGAAATTTTCTTTTATAATTTGTAGATGTAGTACAAATACTTACATTTTTAATTTTTTTTTTTAGGAAATTAGAAATTATAAATAGATTTTTTTCAACTCCTCCTATTCCAATATACGGCATAAAGATTAGAACTTTTTTAAAATTTTTATTTTTCATAAAAAATGTAAAATGTTAGTGACAATATTATTATCATAAAGGTAGTGTTTATAATTATAAATTTTGAAATAGACTATATAATCTAACTTAGTTGTGTTAATTTTTTGTCAAATTAAAAATAATTCTTATAATCTAGACATAATTAATATACTAATAAATTCATGAGTAATTTAACTTTAATAATTCCTGCTAAAAAAGAAGCTGAGTCTTTACCAATTTTTCTAAAAGAGTTAGAAAGTTATAAGTTCAATAAATTGATAGTTTTACAAGAAGAAGATGTAGAAACTATTGAAGCAATTAAAAGTTTTAAAGACATTAAAACGTATATTCAAAAAAATAAAGGATATGGCAGTGCATTAAAAGAAGGTATTCAAAATACTAATACAGATTTTTTTTGTATAATTAATGCTGATGGCTCAATGGATCCAAAATACCTTCAAGAAATGTTAGAATTATGCTCTATGAATGACCTCATTTTTGCCTCTAGATATCTTAAGGATGCTGGAAGTGAAGATGATGATTTAGTCACTCTTATGGGCAATAAGATTTTTTCTTTGATGGGAAATATATTATTTAATCTTAAATTGTCAGATATTTTGTTCACTTATATTCTTGGCAAAACTTCAGCTGCTAAAAATTTAGATTTAAACTATAGTGATTTTAGAATCTGTGTAGAAATACCAATTAAAGCAAAATTTAATAACCTAAATTACGACTCTATACCAAGCAAAGAAAGAAAAAGGATAGGAGGTTTTAAAAAAGTTAATGCTTTGAAAGATGGTTTTATGATTTTAACAGCAATAATGTCATTATTTCTAAAAAAAATATTTAGAAAATAAAAAAATATTTAACGAATATGCTTAATCTTAAAAATATATGTCTTTATTTAATATTTGTTTTGAGTTTATTCGTTGGTTTTATATTCCAAGAAAATGCAAGTGGTGGTGCTAAAATTGATCATGATTTTTTCCAAACTTATATAAATTATTTTTATTTAGATTTTGAAACTGGATTAAAAAAATTTCTAGAAAATCCATCGACTATAATTCAACTTCCAGTATTTTATATATTGATTAGTTTTTTTTACAAAATATTTGACAATTTAATTATTGTGAAATTGAGCTATATTTTAATCTGTTCTTCTTTGCCAATTTTTTTTTATTTAATCCTTAAAAAAAAATTTAAGTCTAATAAAAATATTTTATTTTTTTTAAGTCTTATAATTTTTTTATCGCCTTATTTTAGATCTTCATCCATATGGTTGTTAGGTGATAATTTGAGTCTAATATTTATATCATTATCAATTTTATTTTTTTTAAAATTTAAAGATACAAAAAATGTATTAGATATTTATTTATGTTTTGTATTCTTAATTTTGTGCTCATACATTAGACATTATTACTCTTTTTTTATTTTTTATTATATTTTTCATATCTATAAAAATATTTCTTTAAAAAATTTTATTTATTTATTAATTTTTTCTTTTTTACTTTCTTTACCAGCTGTTTTTTACTTGAAGTTCATAATTACAAATTATAACTTTATCGAAACAATCTCATCTTTTAGTAACATTAATTATTTTACTTCAATTTTTATAATTTCAACGATAATTTTATTTTATTTAATTCCTTTCGTAATTGATAAAGAATTAACAATATTACATTATTATAAAAAAAGACCTAAAACTCTTCTTATAATTTCATTAATAACTTTTTTAATATACGTAATTGATAGTTTATTTTTTCAAAGTCTGATCGTTTTACCAAAGAATGGTGGGGGTGTTTTCGTTAAAATAATTTATAAAATAAGTCCCATTTTCAGAGAAACTCTGTTTTTTGTTTTATTTTTAATATCACTACTAGTAATTGATTTTGTATTTAGTAATAATCGTACTTCAAATTATTTACTTTTATTAATATTATTTATCTCTTTACCATTCGAAGTTATTTATCAAAAATACTTAGATCCACTTTTTTATTTATTAATTTTTGGACTTATTAATTCAAGTTTTATTAATGATATAATTATGAAAAAAGTTATTAGTTTGAAATTAGTTTATACTTATTTCTCTTTTTTTTATTTATTTTCAATTTTTTATTATTTAAATTTAACTTAAACTAGATAAATTTATGTCTTTTGTGAGTATTATAATGCCCTATTATAAAAAGAATTTTTATATAGAGGAGACAATTAATTCAATTATAAACCAATCTTATCAAAAATTTGAAATTATTTTAATTGATGATGAGCTTAGTATTGAAAGTAGTGAAGTTTTAAAAAAGATAAAAAACAAAGACGAAAGAATTAAAATTATTAATAATAAAAATAATTTAGGCGCGGGTGAGTCAAGAAATGTTGGTATTAAAATTGCTCAAGGTGAGTATATTGCTTTTTGTGATTGTGATGATTTATGGAATAAGGATAAGTTGAAAGACCAATTATATTTCATGAAAAATTTAAATATAGATTTCAGTTTTACTTCGTATGAAATAATTAATGATACTTGCAAAATGATTGGATATAGAGATGCAACATATTCTCTAACTTTTGAAAAACTTTTATTATCTTGTGATATTGGATTATCAACCGTGATTTGCAAAAAAAAATTATTTGATAACGAAAACTATTTTTTTCCAAAGATCAAAACAAAAGAGGATTTCGTAGTTTGGTTAAAATTATTAAAAGATGGAGTTGAAGTAAAAGGTCTTGATAAGAATCTTACTTCTTGGAGAAAATTAAATAATTCATTGTCATCATCTTCATTACAAAAAATTTTTGATGGATATAAAGTATATAGATATTATCTAAAATTTAATATATTCAAATCATTTATGCATTTATTTCTTTTATCAATTAACTACCTTATTAAAAGATAAACATGAATTATGTTTTTTACTCAATATTACTTTTTTCGTGTTTACTTTTTTTAAATAAGTTTTTTTTAAATAAAAACATACTTTTGAGTGAAACAGGAGATAATCATCAGAAATATGCATCAAAAAATAAAGTTCCTCTTACAGGTGGAATTTTGGTTTTTTTTTCTTTTTTATTTTTTTTAGAGGAAAATAATTTAAGTTTAATTATATTTTTTCTTTTAATATTGATTTTAGGAATATTTTCTGATTTGAAATTAATAAAGTCCGCATCCAAAAGACTTTTGTACCAGACAATAATTGTAATATTTTTTGTGGTTTTACAAGATATTACAATTGAAAATACAAGAGTTTATTTATTAGACAATTTTTTAGATTTTAAATTTTTTAACTATTTATTTGTCTGTTTTTGTATTTTGATCGTAATGAATGGCTCAAATTTTTTTGATGGTTTAAATACATTGAATGTTGGTTATTATTTTTTGATTTCTTTGACATTATTTTATTTAAATATTAATGAACAGCTATTTACTGATCATAAACTTGAACAAAACTTATTGATTATTTTAATTGGACTTTATTTTTTCAATTTATTAAATAAAGTTTTTATGGGCGACTCAGGCTCAATTTTAATCGGTTTCATATTTTCAACCTTTCTAATTCAAATTTATTATTTAAATCAGTATTTATCGCCTTTTTTTATAATACTTCTGTTGTGGTATCCAAGCTTTGAAACCTTGTTTTCTATGATAAGAAAATATACTTTTGGAAAATCACCACTTAAACCAGACTCCAAACATTTACACCAATTAATTTTTTATTATGTAAAAAAAAAAATTATTCATAAAACAATTTACGCAAACATAGTGACTGCAAATATATTAAATTTATATAATTTAGTTATTTTTAGTGTTGCTTTAAATTTTAAAACTAATACACAAATACAAATTTTATTAATTTTATTGAATTTAATTGTGTATACAGTTATTTATTTAAAAATGTTTGAATTCAGATTTAAGAAAAAATGAAAAAAAAAATTGCTTTAATTTTTGGTGTGACAGGTCAGGATGGTTCTTATCTAGCAGAATTGTTAATTAAAAAGGGATATTTCGTTCACGGTGTTAAAAGAAGATCATCATCATTTAATACAGGAAGAATAGATCACATTTATCAAGAACCTTTTGAAAATAAAAGAAATTTTTTCTTGCATTATGGAGATATTACAGATGCTATATCAGTATCGAGCTTAATTAAAAAAATTAAACCTACAGAAATATATAATCTTGCTGCACAATCACATGTTTCAGTTTCTTTTGAAGTTCCTGAGTATACTGCAAATGCAGATGCAGTTGGAGCTTTGAGAATTCTTGAGGCTATAAAATTTCATGGTTTCGAAAAAAAAACTAAATTTTATCAAGCCGGAACTTCTGAGATGTTTGGTAAAGTTAGAGAAATGCCTCAAAATGAAAAAACACCATTTTACCCAAGAAGTCCTTATGGTGTAGCTAAAGTCTATGCACATTGGATTACTGTTAATTATAGGGAAGCATACAATATATTTGCATGCAATGGAATATTATTTAATCACGAAAGTCCTGTGAGAGGAGAAACATTTGTTACCAGAAAAATTGTTTTAGGTTTATGTAAAATTAAATTAAAGAAACAAAGAACTTTATATCTTGGAAATTTATATGCCAAAAGAGACTGGGGCCATGCTAAAGATTATGTTGAGGCAATGTGGAAAATGCTTCAAAGATCAAAACCAAATGATTATGTAATTTCTACGGGTAAACAATATACTGTAAAATATTTCATTAACTTGGTTCTGAAAGAATTGAACATAAAATTTTCTTGGAGAGGGAAAGGAATAAAAGAGAAATGTTATGATGAGAGTGGTAAATGTATAATTGCATGTAGTAAAGAATACTTTAGACCATTAGAGGTTGATACACTTTTAGGAGATTCAAAGAAAGCTAAAAAGGAATTAAATTGGAAGCCAAAAACGTCAATTAAATTATTAGTTAAAGAGATGGTAGATTTTGATTTAAAAAACCTCATCAATGATAAATAAAAATTCGAAAATTTTTGTAGCTGGTCATAACGGATTAGTGGGGAGCGCAATAGTCAGAAAGTTGAAGGAAAAGGGTTATAGAAAAATTATAACAATCAATAGATCAAAATTAGATTTAACAAATCAATCCAAAGTATTTAATTTTTTAAAATCAAAAAAACCAGATTTTATATTTATTGCAGCAGCAAAAGTGGGTGGCATATATTCAAATAATAGATATAAAGCAGACTTTATTTACAGTAATCTTTGCATACAAAATAATTTAATTCACTCAGCATATAAATGTGATATTAAAAATCTCATTTTTCTTGGTTCAAGCTGTGTTTACCCAAAATTTTGTAAACAACCTATAAAAGAAACATATTTATTAAATGGTGAGTTAGAAAAAACTAATGAACCTTATGCGATTGCAAAAATTGCAGGTATTAAGATGTGTGAAAGCTATAATTATCAATATAAGACAAACTATAAATGCTTGATGCCAACAAATACCTTTGGTCCAAATGACAATTATGACTTATTAAATTCTCATTTTTTTCCAGCATTGTTGAAAAAAATTCACAAAGCAAAAAAAAACAAAAAAAAATTTGTTGAAGTTTGGGGTGATGGCACTCCCAAAAGAGAATTAATCTATGTAGATGATGTTGCTGATGCTTGTGTTTATTTTATGAAAAAAAAGATAAATGAAACGATAATTAATATTGGAACAGGCAAGGATTATTCTATAAAATTTTATGTTAGTTTGATTAATAATATAATTTTACCAAATAATAGAATAAATATAAGATACGATAAAACCAAGCCTAATGGGACACCAAGAAAAGTTTTGAGTGTAAATTTAGCCAAAAAATATGGCTGGGTTGCGAAGACAAATATCGAAAATGCTATTAGAATTACTTATAGAGATTATTTGAAAAAAAAAAATTAATAACCTTTTAGCTTTACAACATAAAAATTATTGATATAAGTCCTACGCCGGTGATTATAGCGAAGGTGTTATACCCGATCCCATTCCGAACTCGGAAGTCAAGCCCTTCTGCGCTGATGGTACTTTGTCTTAAGGCATGGAAGAGTAAGT
>MDTA01018591.1_pt1 | contig 16695 bp, 8 predicted proteins | sample 811151 | NCBI WGS metagenome assembly MDTA01 (sample SAMN05326648, study PRJNA326480) | marine metagenome | isolation source: seawater | place: Indian Ocean: South | collected 2010 | reverse complement strand
CTGTTTTTATTTGACAGGTCTTGTCAGTAGGCATCAAGACCGATTACAAAATGAAGGTCAAGTTTAACCCCCAGACCTATCTACAGGGTCAATATTATTATATCATATAAGAATTGATTGCAAGTTATTCTTCAGTTAATCCTGTAACTGCACCTGCTCTAGTTCTAGCTGCTCCTAGTTCTGCTGAAGAATATGATTGTTGTTGTGCTAAAAGTTTTTCTAATCTTCTTTGTTCTGCTTCTTGCCCAGATAAACCTTCAACTATTTCTATTGCAGCTTCTGCTTGTGTCTGTCCAAGTTGTCTTCCTTGTCTTGCAGCTACACTAGCAATTTGTCCTGCTTGTTGAAATGCTTGTTGTGCTTGTTGTCCAGATATACCCATCTGTCTTAATGCTTCTGCTTGTGATTGTGATATGTCAAACCCTGCGGCTAATGCTTGTCCACCTATCTCTGCTCTTACTATTCTTTGTGCTAGTACATCCCTTGCACCTATAGAACCACTAATAATATCTTGTCCAACTTTAGGGTCTATAGCAGATGCTAGTATCTCTACATCAGTTAAGTCTCTATCAAAGTTTGTTTTATAAAATTCTTTGACTTGTGGTATAGATGTCACTACCTGGTTATACAATGCTGATAACCTTGTACCAAACTCATCTGGAGATACAACATTTTCTATTAATGTTTGTTGTCTATCACTGGTCATTATTAATTCTGAATTTACACCTAATGATTCTATTTTTCTTTTGTAAGCATCTACAATGTTTAGATATTCTGACTCTGAATATTTTACAGTTACACCATCTGGGTTTAGGTTACCTGCAAATGTTTTTTTATACTCTTCGCTTTGTCTCATTTTGGTTGTAGCTTCTGTTATATCATTACCACTCTCTACATATGCAGTAGCTAATACAGTAAGCAACTCTTCTGGTAACTTGCTACTAAATTTGTTTTGCAAAGTTGTTTTTAAATTATTTAATCCCTGTTGTGTTAACGCCATTATGTAGATATTCCTCTCACTACTTGACCTGCACCTGTTGCTTGTCCAATTTCATCTGTTACTTTATCTAACAAAGTAACAGCATTATTATTTATACCCCACTCTGTTAGCATTTGTGTTGCAGTTCTTTGGTCATTAGCTTTAACTACATCTACAAATGTAGAATCTGTTTCATCCATTCTTTGACCTAGTAACTGAAAACTATAGTTTCTCCATGGTGTAGCTATCTCATTGTAAGTTAGACTCTCATCATACTCACCAAACAATGTACCTCTAATAGCTTTTAGTCTATCTACCACCATGTCTGCACCGACTTGTTCTGTCTCTGCGTTTCGTATCATACCTGCATAGTTAGATTTTTGGTCATCAGTCAACACACCATACAATGGTCCTAACCATTCATTAGCTAGGTTATCTACTTGTGCTTCAAATTTTTTGGTAGTCTCTACATTTGTGCCTTCTGGTAAACCTTTTAACCAATTAGTTACTTCTTCTTTTAACTCTATACCTGTGCTTGGGTCAGCTACAGCTTTTAGTTGGTCCATAGCTTCTAACTCTGTCCACTCACCAGATGTAAATTGAAATGAAAACCAATCTAACATTGATTCACCTTTTGCATTTTTTATATTATTTATGTTTTGTACACCTGCTGCTTTAAACATATCACGAAACTTAATTAAATTATTATTTAGATATGCTTGTGCATCTGCTGGTAATGAACCTAAATCTTTATCTTGTGATAACAACAACCAGTCTCTTTGTTCTTTAGTATGTGTTCTCCACCACTCTGTTGTCTTCCACTCTTCATCTAAAATATCTCTGTCTTCTATAAATGCTTCTAGCCATATGCCATACAACTCATCATTATCTAACCATGGTCTATATTTTTTAGCTACATCCCATTTATCTATAAGTCCTTGGAATGGTTCTTTTGCACCTTTTAATATATCCTCATCTACTTCAGCTAAACTACCAAACATATTAGAGTTAATCCACTTTTCATTATCTTCAGTAATAGTTTGTACTTCTGGTCTTACTCTGCCAGAAGAATAATAAAGGTTTAGTAATTCATCTGTTGCTGAATATCTTATAGATAATTCTTTTTTTCCTGGTACAGGAAATACTACAAACTTCTGTCCATTTACTTCCCATAGCTGTGTGTTCTGAAATCCTGTAGATACTTCTTCTTCTGCAGTTTCTGTCTCTGTTTCTGTAGTTGGTTGTATATAACCTTCATCATCTACATTTTTATATTTACTTAAATCATCATATCCTGTGTTACCTGCACCCTTTTGACTTTCTCTTTCATCTATTGGTGTAGAAGCATCTTCACCACCATAGTCACCTTTGTAATCAGAAGTTACAGTTTCACCTGTAGTATGTCCACCATAAGTATCTGTATAATTAATCTTATCTGCATCTTTGTAACCTTCTCTACCTGGTATTAAACCAGCTATTAATCTATCATATTCTGATAATTCACCTGGATTATCAGGTGTTGTATTTGCAGTTGTTCTAGCTCCACCAGGTCCTATAACGATTACTTGTGCCATGTATTTACCTACTCACTTCATACTTATCTGTATAATTATAATCACTCTTTTCAGTTGGTGTTGCTAATAAAGTAAGTAAACCTTTAGTTAATCCCCATCCAGGTGAATATTTAGATATTTTTTCTTTGTCTAATTCTCTCATAAACTGGCTACCAAAATCCAGTTCTTCTACAACTTTTTGTCCAGTAGGTGTGTTGTAAAATGCTTGTAAGTCTCCTGGTACTTGGCTTCTTTTAATTGCTTCCTCTTCTAATGCTTTAGGTAATAATATTCTAGTCAGTGTTGTTTGTAATTTACCTGGTTGTTGTGGTGCTTTTTGCTGTGAAGCATCATACGCATACATAGCAGCTTGAATAGTATCTGCTGCTGCTACTCCTATTTCGTATGCTATATAAGTAGGTAGAATTTGTCCAAATGATATTCTACCAAAACCTAATCTTGCTGCTGCATCATCTAAATATGGCACTACTTTTTCTAATGCTTTTTCAATAAATAAGTCTCCAGGTGCTAGATATGGTGATACTCTGCTTACTGCTGATAATGCTGCACCACCTGCTATACCTAATCTTGCCATGGCTCTATTTATGCTATTAAAAAACCTAGGATTTTTAGCTACAGTATCTGATGCTAACTGTCCTGCAAGTTTTGTATCTGTGCCATGATTGTATGTAATTTTATTAATTGATGCTTTTAATTCTGGATTTGTAGGTGATGTAGAGTATTGATGATTAGTAAGCGATACATCTAACTCTCCTATACCTGTTTTAAAACTTTCTATAACTGGACTATCTGATGCAATAAATCCTTTAAAATTACCTGCATCCCAATACTGGTCCACATAAGCAAAGTTTTCTCCTAAAATATTATTCATTTCTTGTACAGATACTTGCTTACCTTCCATGTTTAACAACACATTAAATTTTTTATTATTTAGCTGTTCTTCTGTGTAATACTGTCTCTTAAAATTATCTTTCTTTGCTTCGTTAGCATTATATATTGTTGTGTTATCATCTAAAAATTTTTCTTCTATTATTAATATTCCATTTTCATTTAACAAATTTGCTTTTATATATTTTATTTGACCTGCTCTGTCATTATCCATAAATTGTAATGCCATTGATTCGTGTACTATGTCATATTTGTTCATTCCATCTAACTTTGTGTAATCTGCAAACTTAATAGGTTTACCTCCACCTGTTCCTTTAAAATATGTACCTTGGTCTTCAAGTTTGTGAGAAAATGCTTGTTGTGTAAATTTTGCATTTGTTATTAAATTTCTATTATCAAATATTTCTTTAGCTTGTGCTGATGGGTCAAGCACTTCTATATTTACTAATGGATTATTTTTAGCAAGTGCCTTAGCCCATGCACCTTCAGTACCACCTATGTCTAATATTCTGTATGGTTGTGCAGGTCCTCCAAACTCACCTACATCTAATGGATTATTGTTTATTAGAAAAGACAATGCTGCCATCTTAACTACTTGTGCTTCATAAAATGTAGGTATAGATGTAAATATATGCTGATTAAAATTACCACCTTCTGCAATAAATTTGTTGTAATCATCTTGGAATCTATATATTTCGCTATTGTTTAAATCTATTAATTGTTGATATGCAGTCTTAGGCATATACCTTGGGTCTCCTCCTTCTATCACAGTATTAAAAAATTGTTGTGTACTTTGCCCTGCATCTGTTAATGGTTGTGATATGTTTGTAATCTTCATACCATCTTTTGGAAATGCAGTTGTTTCTGTTCTAGCTGTTAACCACCATTCATTTATCCTTGCAATATCTTTTAGTTCTTCTATATTTGACCTTAAAGATAATGGTGATTTAGCTTCCTCTGTTAAAACAATAACTTCTTTTTCATTCATATGTGACAGTCCTAAAGCATCTAAATCTATCATATTGTTTTTATGTATAACATATGACCCTACTTTTCTACCTCCACCAAAACCTGCTTGGACCATTTGATACATTACACCAGTAGCACTTAAATTACTCTTGCTAAATGATTGCCAAGGATGAAATCTATTTAGGTCTCCACCTCTCCACAATATAAAATAATCATTAGGGTTATTTGCATACACTGCTTGGTGTGCATCCATAATAACTTTTCTCATTCGTTCTCTAAGGTCATAAAATTGACCTTGTTCAGTAACTAACTGAACTAACACTTTGTTTATTTCATCACCTATTTCAGAGTTATTAGAAGTTAACTCATTTAAAAAAATTGCTTCTTGATTTGGAACTCCCATAGGTATTACATCAGTTAATGGTATGTCACTAAATATACCTATTTTAACTATGTCTGCTATAGAGTGTTGTCTGTTAAATGGATTATTAGCATATGCAGATTGTGGACTATGACTAGCTAGGTATATAAAAAACTTTGTTATATCTTCATCAGAAGCTCTGCCATTTATTATTCTTCTGTACATTTCTTGAGCATCAAAATTTCTAGTTTTTGTCCATACATATTTACCAGGGTCATCAAGACCAGAATGTGGTTCTCCTTCTGGAGTCACTAATTTAGTTAAAGAATCAGGATTAAATACTTTGTTAGGTTTTATAACATCATCTGCCCACTCCAAAGAATCTTGTACTGATTTTTTCATTCGTGTTTCTAGTAGTGGTAATTCATCTGATAAATCTGTAGATTTTTCTGCCCAATTACCTTCTTTGTTTAATGCTTGTTGTCCTTCTCTTTCAGTTAATATACCTTCATCTACCATTCTTTTTATTTGTTCTTCTTCAGACAAATCTTCCATTGGTGTTTTAAATTGTTCTTCTAAATCTTCTAGTTTACTTTTATCACTAATTCTTGGGTCATCAGGACTAACTTCTTTTCCATAAAAATCTTTGTATGTTACATTCCCATCTACATCAGTTGTTTTTATTATCATTTTTTCTTTTACTTCTGGTAACCAGTCACCCTCTGGAGTCATACCCATTTTTTCCATAGCTCTTCTTTGACTCTCTTCTAAATATGCTTCGTATGAACCACCAGGAAATAAATTATTTACAAATTTTATTTTTACTTTTTTTGGATTTACATTCATAGAAACTTTTTCAAAAAATTTTGCAAATTTTAATTTTTTTAAATCAGCATCTGTATATTCCCCACCAATTATTTTTGCTTGTTCTATTAGTTTTGCTTCTGGTCCTTTTGCTGCTGCAGCTTTAAGTGCGTATTCTGCCATGTGATGTGTTGGTGGAGCATCTATAACTTCTTCTAAATTAGAATCATAAATACCTGATGGACCATTTCTTGTAACCGAAATCATGTATTCAACAAAATCATCTGTGTAATATTCGTTTCTTACGCCTAATTCAAAAATTAAATATGGTGATAATCTTTTATCTTCTGGTATAAAATCATATACATTTATATCACTATAATGAATATCATTTGCATCCATGTAATCCATAATTTTACTAAACGCTGTATCTTCAATAATTTGTAATTCATCAGCACCATAACCCATTTGCCTTCCACCAATATAATTATCTAAAAATTTTCTATCTATAGGTTTATCATAACCTGCTTCAAATTTAGCAAGGTCTTGTTCTTGTTGTATAAATTCTAATTCACTAGCATCTTCAGGAATAGGTAAGTTATCCTCTTCCATCTTATGGCTCTAGTAAATCAAGTACATCTTCTATGTTTACAGGTCTTCCAAATGGCATCTCAATGTTATCTCTAAACTCTTGTATGTCATCTTCTATAAAATCTATACCTTGTCTAAGTTTGCTTGTTATTGGTCCTACTGGTATATCTGCCATTTTTTTATTTATCCTATCTGCAATAGACAACCTTGGTAAATTGTTTTGTTCTCTTTTCTTGTTTACACTATCTGTTAAAAATTTTAGCATCTGATACTCACTTTGTGATTTGATTTCTATATCTTGTGGAGGTGTACCAAACTGATTTGTTATACCTGCACTTCTAGTTGTAGTGTCAATCTCTGTATCTTGCGGCTCTGTTGTTGTTGTAGTTGGCATAGTTGTAGTTGTAGTCAAAGGCATAGTTGTAGTAGTTGTGGTTGTAGGTCCAGTTGTATAAAATGAATCTACATCATTTTCTATTGTTAATTTAAAACTAGCAGCTTCTGGATGTTTTTCTGGTTGCTCAAACTTAGCAATAGTAAGTTTATATAAATCTTGTATTGCTTCATCTTCAGTCATTCCAGACTCTAATTCTTTTTGATGCAACATATGTTTAACAACTTTTGCATGAAACTGTAGGTCTGCATTGTTTAAATAATTTATAACAAATGCTTCTTGGTCTTCTGTAAAATCTCTTACATCTTCTTCATTAACATCATATCCAGCTCTTTTCCATTGTGCTACTTGTTGGTCTGTTGCACCTGGTATATCTACACCAGTTTCACTAAGTGCCATCCACAATGCTGACTCCATTGTAGTTACATTAGCTTGACCTAAACCATATGATGGTGATTCTGAATCTAAAGCTGTAAGTACATAAGGCACACCATTTACTCTTGATTCATACGCAAGTATTGGCACAAGAGTTTTTATTACATCATCAGATAATCCTTCTTCTTGTAATGCTTGTATAACTTCTTGTGTAGTAATAGCCATTACCTATCTACTCCTTCTGATTCTGCTGCTGATAAACTATTCATTGTTCTTGCAAACCTTGTAGCTGCATCTGACTCTAATCCTGCTACTCTCTCTAATTCTTCTCTAGGTGCTATAAACTCATCTACAACTCCTGACAATTCTTCTTCTAATCCTTCTACATCAGGTTGTTCTGCTGCTTGTGCAGGTATAGTTGTAGCAGTTTGTGTCATTGGGTCATACTCTATTCTTGCTGTAGATGCTGGTTGTAATCCAGACAATGATGATTGGAAACCTGTTAGCTTTGCATTAAGTTGTCTAGTTAAATAATCTTTTTCGTTTTGTGTAAGAGGTGAACCTTTTTTAGTTTCTGCACTAGATATATAGCTATCTGCTAAATCATCCATCTCTTCTGAACTTAATGTGTATTCTGCAACTGGTGCGTTACCAGCAAGTGTTGCGTTATATAACATTTTTAAACCTTGCACATACGAAAACTTACCGCCATTGTTCATAGAAAACTCCATAAGTTTTTGTATGCCTTTAAAATATTCTGCATCTTTTTGTATGCCAACAGTTTTGTTTATGTCAATAAAGTTAATTGTTGCCATCATGTTTTTAAATTGTTCTACAATTTTTGGACCAAATGCCATAGGGTCTTGTGTAATGTCTTCTGGGAAATATATATATTTAAAACCTTGTGACCTTAAATAATCTTCTGCATCTACATCTTTAGGTGCTTCTACACCAAGCACATCATCAAATGTCATTACTTTGTATTTACTTTTAAATCCTATACCTAATGGTTTGTTAGAGTCTATACCTAGTGCTTCTGTAATTTCATCAATAATTATTTGTGTCATGTCAGGATTTATACTTATACCATCATCACCCTCATCACCTGTAATAATATCTATAGGGTCTGTACCTTCATCTACTTCAGACACTTCATCATATGATATTAAAAAGTTTTTAATTAATCCCATTAACCTGTTCCTATTCCATAATAAGATATTTCTTGATAAAACACTTCATCCCAAAGTATAGCAAACATTACATTTTCTTTTGCTATCTCTACACCCTTATAGTACAACATATCCCTTATTTTTTGTGCATCTTCTGTATTACCTGTAACAATAAAATCTAACGCATCTTGTCGTAGTGGCATTTGTTTTGATTTTTGTACAGCGACTATAGCACTCTCTCTTATTTCTAAATACTGTCTCATAAATGGTGTAAGTGGACTATCTGCAAAATCATTAGCACGATATATCTCTTCCATCATTCTTATCTCTATATCGTATTCTTGGTTCTTTACTGTACTATAACCTTCTAACTTAGACAGTTCTCCTAGGTCTCTACCATATGCAAGTGGAAACATCTCTCTTAGTTTAAGGTCTATCTTTGCCATGCTAAGTTTCCACATAGCATCTACATTAGAATATCCCTCTGTTTGTAATCTTTTTCTCTCCGCATTCTTTAATGCTCTCTCAACAATAGATGCTCCATACATAGAATATGAATAGAAAAATTCATCTTGTGTCAATGGTGTTACTTTACCCAGGTTATCTAGTGCTTGATATGCTGAATAATCTACATCACCTAAACCTAGACCTTCAAAGAAATACAATATAGAACCACCATATTTTTTGTACTCTTCTTCATTTTCTGTAACAAAGTCATACTCTGGTTTAGTCATAGGTAACTTACCTGACTCTGTAATCTTCTTACCTTGTTTAACTGCAGCTATTGATGTAAATGAGTCTTCTAAATCGTACTCACCTAGTCCCATGAGTATTACCATTTGTTTTGTTGCCTCAAAGTCTCCAGCTCTTGTACCCATGCTGTGTGAATAAAACTGTCTTAGGTCTCTATAAAAACCATGTATTACAGATAATTCAACAAATGAATTGTACATTAAACCAGATTTTTCACCTTTAGCTCCATACCAGTTTTGAAACATTACATTATCTGTATCTATGTTGTACAACACACGAAGGTTAGGTGCGTATGGATTTATAAATCTATCCCATGCTTTTAATTGATAAATGTTTTTAGCCATTTGTATAGCTATTGGTTCTAGCTGTTCAAAATCTTGTGCTTTATCTGGATATAATATAGTAGCTATCTGTAGTCCTTCATTTACAGACCTTAACCATATGTCTTCATCTAAACCAAAACTTACAGAGTTTTCACCAAACACTGCACCTAAAAGATTTCTACCAACAGAGGGCATAGATTCTTCTAATGCTTCACCAAGTAATGTATCTCCTCTGCTTTCAAATGGTAAACCAAACTGAAATATTGTTCTCTCAAACATTCTACGCAAGTCAGGTTTATCTTTAGTTAGATAACCTACTGGCAGTGCTACTACTGGTCCTAATGGTGGGAATAAACCACCACCAGCTACACCTAATGCAGATATAGGTATTCCTCTTTTAAGTATTACCTTAGAACCTTCTACATCCATATCGTTTACCCATGTACCTCTACCTTCTGATTTGACATAGTCTTCTAGTGGTGTACCACCAACTGGCAATATAAGATACTTTTCTCCATACTTATCTTCATAGATAATGTTTGTCTCTACACCTTTTCTGTACACATGTGCTACCTGTGCTGCTGCTCTAGTATTGACTGCACCTAATGTAGCATATCTACCTAACACCTCTCTGTACGCTTCAAAGAATGGTAATGCTACACGATATGCTTCAGCTAGATAACCTCTTTCTAATAAGTTGTATAACAATCTGTTATGTAGCTCATATCCATATTCCGCAGCTCTTCTGTCTAAGTCATCAAATGTCATATTGCGTTTTAGATTAGAACGAACACCATGCAAATCTAACATAGAGAAGTAATCTACCTGTGTTAGCTTGTTAAGTTGTGGATTATCTTTACCTCCAAACAATGTAAATTTATTTGCATCATTAATAGTATTTAGATTGCCTTGCATACCGCTTCTATACAAGACATCATTACTGTTTATAACTCCTCTTCTACTTTTTACTACTGGTGCTATGCCTGTCTCTTGTATAAGTTTGTTGTATTTTTTTAGGTCTTGTAAAAACTGTTCACCATATTGTTTTAAATAATTGATTGCTTTGTGATTTATTTGCCCATTCTTTTTATATACATTTAGATATGTAGTATCTGATACAAACTCACCAAGATTAATTTTATTTGTTGCATCTACTGAACCTAACTGTGCTTTTCTAGTAATAGCAATACTCTGTTGTTTAGACAAAATTCCTATGTACATAGCTTTAGCTATTTGTTCATCTATTAATCCTTGTTCTGCTTTTAGTGGTATCTTGACTGATACATCTAAGTGAATAATACCTTTGTCATCCTTCCATATACCTAACACATGGTTTTCTTTTGCAAGTATTCTTTTGTTTTGTTCAATATAATTTTTTATTGATTGTGGAGAAAACACTGTATCGCTGTTATTAATTGCACCTTCTACTTCATACAATTCGTTTGTCTTTAATTTTGTTTCATATTTTTTATATGGACTTACATACAAACCTTCTAAGTAATCTAAGTCTTGTGAATCATCTATAGATTTACGCAAATCAAAACTACCACCAAACTCATCTTTGTGGGCTTGTAAAAATATATCTTCTTCTTGGTTAGCAACAAGTTTGCCACTAGGTATATTTCTATCAGATTGTACATCTAATACTCTTTTGACAACTGATGGTTGTACATTACCTGTGCTATCTACTCTACCTTTGCTAAGATTTTCTGTAATTTTCTTTAGATTAAACTCTTTGTTACTTATTCCTAATCTCTCTAACATCTCTGCATAAGACATACTTGGATTGTTTTCTAATGCTACAACAAAATCATCTACAATTTTATTAACTAATGTGTCATCCTCTAATTTTGTAAACAACTGACTTCTTAGTTTTTGTACTTGCTGATTAGATAAACCACCATTAACTATTATTGCTTCATCATGTAATGATGCAGCATATGCAGATATTTTAGTATTGTTAGCACCGCTTCTTACATTAGCTATTTCTTTAGGTGTAATGTATGCAGCTTTTTCTGCGTTTTGTAAATCAATATCAAATACTAATTCATCTGTAGATGATGCACCTCTAAATATTCTTGCATCCAAAATTCCTTCTGAATTGTACAATACAGTATCTATAGATTGGTCCTGGAAGTTTAACTTAACTGGTACTTTTATACTCATTAAGTTATCTAGTTCTTCAGGTGTAATCTGTGATACTTCTAAATTTCGTTTTGCTAAATCTACAATATTATCTGGTAATTTTATTGCACTGTTAGGGTCAAAATGTTTTGCTAACAATTCTGATAGTGCATCTTTAGTAGCAAATGGTATGTTGTTTTCTAAGAAATAAAAATATGCTTGTTTAAATGTAGGTATTCTTGACCATACTGCTTCTATCTGACCCACTGCAAAAAACATACTATCAAAGAATGCTGTCATAAAGTTAGCTGCTTCTTTATTAACATTCTTAGATAATCCAGGTACAGACAATGGTAAGTCTTCATACACTGATTGCATAAGTTTTTGTATTTCATTTTTTGCTTTATTAGATTGTGTGCTTCTTAATATGTTAAAGTGTGTCAAATCTACACCTTTTATGCTTTGGTCAGCAATAACCTTCATTAACTCATCACTACCACCTGTAAAACCATTAAGTGTTTGTCTATATTGTGCAACAATGTTTGCAACATCTGCTTCATCTTCTATAACTTTAACTATTTTTATACCACCATCTTTTTGATTTCTTGCAATAATTCTTTTGTTAAGAGTTAATAACTCTTGTGTAAGGTTTTCATCTGCTAGTATCTTTGTTACAATCTCATCATCTGTTAAACCTTCTCTTAAACTCCTAGCTATAAATGGCATATGTGGGTCGTGTATTATTTGTGTAACCATGAAATCTACATATGATTCAATATATCTATCACTAGGTACAAATGGCAACACTGTGCCATCATCTAGCTTTACATTTTTTATTGCATTTGTATCACGAAATATCTCATCCCACATATCTGTAGGTCTTGTGAATTGTGATGTAAATTTAGGGTCTCTGGAAAACATAGCCATAACTTCTGGTATAGAGTATTCCTGTTTACCTTCTTTTACTAAGTTCAATACTTTTCGCATAGACCTAGGAATATATGCAGGTCCTTTTTCTGACACTGTTCTAAATGGTCCTTTAAGTCCTGTATATACATCTACACCTAATCCTTTAGCTAAATATCCTTCTGGGTCATTAGCTAACAGTTTTAATAGACCTATTGGATTTCTAAACAATGAGTCTAAACCTAGTGCAGACATTCTTAACTGTCCATCAAGCATAACTTTTAATGGGAATGACAATCTAAACAATAATTGTAATGGCATCCAACCTCTTGATATAGCGGTAAATGCTACACTTTCTGCTATACCTATACCTTTTTCTAATCCTTTATACAGTAATGATGGGTCTTTCATATCAGCAAAAGCACTTGATGTTGCTTGACCCAGTGGTGTATCTGGGTCAAAAAATGTACCTTTGATACCATCATCATGTGCTTTTCTGATTGTGTCAATGCTCTCATCAACAGTCTTTGAGCCACTTACTCTATTCCTTAACTTTCTTTTTAAACCTGTGTATCTTAGTGTATGTCTTAGGTTAGGTACTGCTATAGACATATCTCTTGTTTGGCTAATTAAATTTACAAACTTATTAGAAAAATTTATTAACGCTTCATCATCTGCAAACATATCACCAAATACTTTTTTAATTGTGACATTTACAAAGTCTGGGTCTCTAAATTTATTAAGAATAGTTGCGTTATATATACCAGCTTCTGTTCCGAATCCTCTAACTTCATCTATGTTTTTAGTAAAAAATGCTGCTATCTCATCATCTGCTAATCCAAACAATGATTTTAATTGTATTGCACCTTCTAATTTAAGTAGGTCATCATAATATATCTGTTGTGCTAATGGTTGGTCTCCATCTCTTACTGCACGAACAAACTGTCTAAGATACTTTTCTATTATTGGGTCAGGTATAGATAACATATTTCCTACTTTAAAAAATGTATCTGCTGCTTGTGTAGGGTTAGATAAGTCTCCCCATGGCATAGAAGGTAATCTTCTATCTCTACCTGCAAATATATCTAATATACTTCCTGTTCTTGAATGTGCAGCTTGGTTGAGTATTTCATCTGGCTTACCCTTCATAAGCTCTGCAATATTATCTACAAAAGCATCATCCAATACTTTTGGTTGTAAAGCATATTGCACAGCATCACCAACAGTTTCACCGCCTACTGGTACATTACTTCCTGGTATAGTTCTTGACCCTGCTCTTACATCAGCTACAAATCCTTCTGTTATACCTTGTTTTAATATTTCATATGTAGCTACAGGATTATCAACTAATCGTAATGCAAACTCTGGGTGCATACCATTTTCAACCATAGCTAACAATGCTGGTGCATCTGGTGATTCTTCCATTAATTCTTTAAATTTAGTTGACCAACCTACCAGTGCATCATCATTTTTAGCCCACCACTCACTTACTTCCATACCACCATCTATAACTTCATCTTGATATTTTTTACCTAAACCAGATAACACCTCATCTAAGTTTTGACTTTTACCACTTATACCAATACCTTTGCTACCTAGCACAAACAAGTCTGTTTTGTACATAACATAAAAATTAAGTAATCCAGACAAATATCTACCTGAACCTTTTTTATTAGGGTCAAATGCTAATTCTGCAAATGCTTCGCTAGTAATGTTTTCTATATCTTCTAACAATTCTTTTTGTTGGTCTTCTGTTATATCACCTGTAGCAGTAAGAGCTTTGACAGTTGCTATTGCTAGTTCATATTGTTCGTTTACATCTTCTGCTAGTGCGTGTTTAGGTGAGTATTTGTTTTCCATACTGCCTAAAAACAACATTCTGTAATAGTCACCTACATTTGCTGTAATACCTTGTTCGTACAAACCATCTCTATTAGCTACAGCATCTTCTAATACTTTGCTTCTATTAAAAAATTGTGGTACTGCTACATCTTTGTTAAATATTTCTATAGCAGTTGGTTCTGTTGATAATGGTGCTGCTAATAAATCATTAACAGTTCTATAGAATATTTCTGATTTTTCACCTATTGTAAGTGGTCGTGTTTTACCACCAGTAACTACTTTTAGATTATTGTCATAAATATCTGGTGCAGCATCTATTACTGCTTGTAAGTTAGATTTGTTAGCTTCTTGTATTTTTGTGTAATCTACACCTATTTCACTTAAATACTCTAATGCTGTTTGACTAGGTACAAATCTAACTGCATCATTTTTTATGCCAGGATTATTTTCATAGTTACCTTCTAATATTTCTTGTGTAGTTGCTCCTATTATTGCACCACCAACTGCTCCTACTGCTGTACCAACAGGTCCTATTGAAGAACCTGCTAATGCACCTGCACCTGCTGCACCTAAAATAGCACCTAAAGTTCCTGATATACCTCCACCTTTAGCAAATGAAGTTAATCCTGCTCTTGCTTTTATAGTCCATGGTAATTTTTTTTGTGGTTCTTCTTGACCTGGATAGTACCTGTAACTTCTTGCACCAGAAAAATCACCTTCTTTTTTTAGTAATCTATCTACTTCTGCTTCGTACTCTATACCAAACTGTGGACCAAATATACCTTGAAAAGGATATGTGATACTCTCTAAAGCTAACATAGCACCATTCCATATAGTCCCACCAAAGTTTGTGCCAGGGTATCTTACATTAAGAGTTTTAGAGAGTGCTGATGCTAAATGCAAAGGGTTTCTTAAATTAGGTCCACCTAATACATTCCTTACAAAATTATTGTGTTCTTTGTTTTCTGTTGTGTCAAAACCAGAGTATTTTCTGTAAGTATTATTATTAGTAGTTTTCCATAATTCGTAATAACCTCTGTTAGATACATTTTCATTAGCTAATGCAGTAAGTAATGTTTCATCTTCTCTTGGATTAAATTGTTCTAGTTCGTAATATCTTTTAGATATAGCATCAGTATCTAAATTTAATTTTTGATTATTTTCAAATTGTGTTTTAGATTCTGCTTCTTGTTTTGACCTAAGCCAGTCTTCACTCCAGCTAGTGTAAAAACTCATAACAACCTGTTTTTTATTGCTCTATGTGGATATTTTTCTAATATGATATTTCTTAAAGTATCTACTCTATTTGCGTTAGGGTCTAATATCTGTGGCATATCTGATATTTGATTACCTGGCTCTCCTACATTTTGTGTAGGTGCAGTAAACAAATCATCACCCATTGGTGCTGGTAGATTGTTAACATTTGGCATACCACCTGTTGCAGCTACTTCTTGTGCTAATGGTCCACCAACTGCATCTATCTGTCCTTGTATATCTGCTGTTTGTCTAAAAGGGTCTCCTTCAGCTCTTGGTGGTGCAACTATATCTGCATACGCACCATCAACTTTCATGTCTGTATTTTTTTTTAAATTACTAGGTTTTCTTACCACTAATCCTCCTCTGGATTTTCTATTTCAAAACCTATTGCTAAGCTAATCCATACACCTGGTATAGGTGTAGGTAAAAACATATTACCTAATGGTACATCTGCTTGTGATATTAAATCTCTTTGTATAACTGGGTCAACATCTTCTAATGATATATTCCAATCTTCTTGATTTATTATGTCGTAAAACTTTTTATTTATATCAGGCAACTGGACCACCACCTGCTAATCCTGCTAATACACTGGCTATGTCAGGTTCAGCTACTGGACCTGCTGGTAATCCTTGTGCTTGTGCTTGTTGTGCTAATAACATTTCTTCTTCTGTCATAGCTGGTTCTTCTGGTGTATAAAACTTATCCATAATCTTTGTCATATTCTGTGGATTTTTTCTAATCTCTATAGCTGCCATTGTAGCTTTAGGGTCTCCTTGTGCAGCTTGTGCCATCAGTGATTCAAACAATACTGTTTCTGCTTTTTCCGCAGATATTCTTTGTTGTATTTTAGTTATATTATCTAAGCCATCCATATTTTCTTGTAGTGTTTGTGTGTCAATTATGCCCTGTTGTTTTAATTGCAACCCTGTAATAATTTTCTGTGGCTCATCAAACCCTGCCATAACACCATATACTCTTCTTGTTGTATAAAATTCTTTTATGTCAGTTGTAGGTGTGTAGTTTTCTCTATACGCTGTACCATTATGAAAACCAGCTATTGGTTTTCTAGTGTCACCGAATACTACTTCATCATACTCTAATCTTTTTGCATCTAGTTCTTCTAATGCGTTTGCTAATACAGATTGATATTCTCTAACATGTAGTGATGCAGACTGTCCTAGTTCTTCTAGTCCTCTACCTGTAACAAAAGAATTAGGAGATTGTCCATCATCTGATACTGGATATGCAGCACCAAGTCGCAAGTGTCGTTCAAGTCTATCTACTTGTTGAAATAATTGGTAAGGTAGATTGTTGACTGGCTTTGACACTTGCGAACCAGGTGTTAAATAGTTAACAGCAAATCTGCCTTTTCTATATTTTCCT
>MDTA01057472.1_pt1 | contig 16697 bp, 16 predicted proteins | sample 811151 | NCBI WGS metagenome assembly MDTA01 (sample SAMN05326648, study PRJNA326480) | marine metagenome | isolation source: seawater | place: Indian Ocean: South | collected 2010 | reverse complement strand
TATTATATTTTTGTAAAAAAGAATTTTCAAATTTAGTTTTTATACCTTTAGAAAAAAAATTATTTTCGCTAAATTCAAAATATAAAAATTTTTTTTTTTCATTTAAAGTCCGTATAAAAAAAAAAGTTTTTTTTTTTTTGTTGAAATGATAAAACTTGATATGGTCTTCTAAAAAATCCAATTTCTTTATATTGTTTTTTCATGGCTATTTAAGATAAAGATTTAAGTAAAAATTGATAAAATTTTTTCTATTTTTTTCCCAATCAACTCTCATTCTATGGGGTGGATCCATTCCAACATCAAGTAATACATAATCATTTTTGCTTAGAATTAAATCAAATTTTAAAAGCCATTTATACATGCCGAGTTTTTTACAAATTTTTTTAAGTTTTTTAATAATATCTAATTTTATCAATTGAGGATATTTATTTTTTCCTATTTTATTTCCACTGTAAAAATCATAAATATTATATTCATTATTATAAATATTAATTCTTAAATTTTTCCCAAAAAATTTTTCTTGTAAAATATATTTCTTTTTAAAAAATTGATCTTTTTTCCAATTAATTTTCATTTTCAATAATTCTTTAGGTTTACCTTTATAAATATAATTTGGGTTTTTACTTAAATCTGATTTTAAGAAGTATGTTTTTTTCTTATTTTTATTTAACAATATTTTTTTTAGTTCGTATTTATTTTTTAAATAATGCGTTTTTGGAATTTTTAAATTATTTTTTGTAAAAAAATTGTAATACAATGCTTTATTCAAGCATATATTAATATTTTTTTTTGAAGGATAACCAATATTAAATTTTTCTGCAAAAAAAGATGCCCCTTCGTGTGCATAATGTGAAGATGCAGTAAAAATTTTATAAACATTATATTTTTTAATTTTTTTATATATTCTATTTAATCCATTAATATCTGAATAGCTGCATTGAAATACTAAGTCTGAAAATTTTGCGCCTGGTGCATTTTTTTTTTTATCTATTAAAATTACAGAATATTTTTTTTTTAAGTTTATCAAATATGGTAATTGTTTAAAATTACATCCTAATATTAAAATGAATTTCTTCATAAAAATTAGTTTAAATATTTTTAAAAAAATCTTTTATCTTGGCTACAATAAAATTTTGATCTTTATTAGATAGCTGAACATGAAGTGGAATTGATAATGCTTTTGAATAATACTTTTCAGCATTTTCAAAATTTTTTTTGTTGAAATTAAATTTTTTATAAAAAGGATGTCTATAAATTGGAATATAATGTAAATTTGTTTGAATATTATTTTTATCTAGAAATGAATAGAGTTTATTTCTAATTGTACCCTTTACTAAAATAATAAAAAGATGTCTTGATGAAATAGAATTTTTATTAATTTTTTGAAATCTAATAGGCAAACCACTTAATTTTTTTTCGTAAATTTGAGCTAATTTATTTCTTGTTTTTGTAAAAGTGTTTATTTTTTTTAATTGGCTTATGCCCAAAGCTGCTTGGAAAGATGTCATTCTATAATTTGAAGATAAATATCGCTGTTCATAATACCACTTGGGTAAATTTTTATTTTGGAGATATTTTTTTTCTCTAACAATTCCATGAGATCTTAAAATTTTGAGCTTATTATCTATTTTTTTACTATTTGTTAATAATGCTCCGCCTTCTCCTGTTGTTATCATTTTAACAGGATGAAAACTTAAAATAGATATATCGCTATATTTTGGATTTCCTATTTTAATTTTATTATATTTAGCACCAAGTGCATGAGAAGCATCTTCAATAACAAAAAATTTGTATTTTTTTGAAAGTTTTTTTATTTCAGACAATTCACATGGATTTCCTCCAAGATTGACCACTACTAAAATTTTTGGTAACTTATTTCTTTTTTTTGCTAACTCTAATTTTTTTTTGAGTTTATTGACATCAATATTAAATGACTCTTCATTGATATCTATAAAATCAACTTTTGCACCAAAATAAAATGCACAATTTGCCGAAGAAACAAAAGATATTGGCGTTGTCCATAAGTTGAAGTTATTTTTTAAATTCAATGCATTACAAGCCATAATCAATGCTGTTGAGGCACTACTTACTACAGTTACAGCTTTTGCTTTAGTGTAAAGAGAAAGTTTTTTTTCAAAATTGGAAATAATTGGGCCTTCAGTTATAAAGTTTGACTTTAAAGCCTCTGTAACTGATTTTATATCTTCTGTCGAAATTTTTTGTGTACTATATCTTATTATCTTTTTCTTTAATCCCATGAATTATCTTAATTAAATCCTTTTTATTTAAAAAATTCTTATTTGTTCCACTGTTATAAGCAAATCCTTTTGGTACTCTTTTTGCCTTAAGTTTTTTTTGGAGATTTAATATTTTTTTATTAGTTGAATTAGGATACAAAATAAAATATTTTTTGGTTTCAACTGCATACTCCGACTCCGCTGAGGTAATAAGATCTTCATGCAATTTTTCGCCTTGTCTAATACCAACAATTTTCTTTTTACAATTTTTAAATATATTTGCTAAATCAATAATTCTATAACTTGGAATTTTAGGTATCAAAATTTGTCCATTATCTAAGTTTTGTAAAGCCCACATAGCCATTTCTATAGCTTGCTCCATAGAAATGCTAAACCTTGTCATATCTTTATGAGTTATCGGAATTAAATTCTTTTTCGATTTTTCTATAAATAGCGGCATAACTGAACCTCTTGATGCATTGACATTCCCGTATCTTAAAACAGAAAATTTTGTTCTACAATCAGGAGCATTTTTTTTTGCAGTCATGAATAATTTTTCTGCACATAATTTTGTTGCTCCATACAAATTAATCGGTGAACAAGCTTTATCTGTTGATAAAAATACTAACTTTTCTATGTTGTTAGAAAAAGATCCTTTAATTATATTTTCAGCTCCAATTATATTGGTTTTAATAGCTTCGGATGGATTATATTCTGAAACAGGCACATGCTTCATTGCTGCCGCATGTATAACAATGTCAATTTTTCTTAGTGCTGTTTTTAATCTTTCTGTATCCCTAATATCTCCTATAAAATATCTTAAACATTTATATTTTTCAGGTGAAAATATTTTTTGCATCTCAAATTGTTTATTTTCATCTCTGCTATAAATTACTAATCTTTTAATTTTAGGATATCTTGTTAGTGCATAATTAATAAAAGAATTTCCAAAACTTCCAGTTCCTCCTGTTATTAAAAGAGATTTATTATTTAACATTTTTAAACCGACTTTTTATTATAATTTTTATGATAATATGTAGATTTATATAAATCATATTGATGCATAATTTGAAAGATATTTTTTAAGTTTAAGATTACTAAATAGTGTCTTTTCCCTAAAAATGCCTATAAATTTTTTTTTCGCTTTTATAAATAATTTTCCATGTTTTTGATTCATTAAATTTGATACTTCTAAATTATAAGTGGATAAATCCTTAAAAAAATAAGGAAAAATTTTTCTAGAATATAGACGATCAATATTGACATTAATTTCATAGGGATAAATGTAATTTTTATTTACTCTAAATGTTATGCTTATAAAACCATAGTATTCAGGAAATAGTTTAATAATTTTTTTTGAAATATTTATAATTTTTTTTTTGGTATTTTTGTCTATTCCTATTTCTGGAGAAGATAAACCAGCTACAGAGTGATTATTATTTTGATTAATGCTTTGTTTCACAAAAAAATTCCATTCATTCATTATATTTAAAAGAAATTTTTTTTTTTTATTTTTTTCAATAAAAAAAATTGTATTTATATCTAAACCTTGAAGATATTTAGATAAATTTGCTCTTTTATTATGACTATTATTAACTACAATTTGTAATTTATGTTTGGATATCTTTTGATTATTTATCATAAAAATAAATTTTTTTCCTAAAATCGGTGCGTCAGGTTTTAAAATCCATTTTCCTTTCAATGTTTTTTTAAATTTTTTTGTTATTAACTGACTATTAATATAAGGCAGCTTATTTTTTTTCAAAAATTTTGATAAAAATGATTTACTGTAAACACATTTTGCAAGTGTTGACGAAACTCTTTTTATTTTAAAAAAATTAAAAACATAATGTGCTGATAAAATAGAAGGACCAGTTGTTCTACAAATTAAATTATCTATTTTGATATTTTTTTTTTTTAATAATTTACAAATCTTTGCAACTTCCTTTATATCATAAACAGAAGTTTTAAAAAATTTGTTAGAAAATTTTTTAACTTTTTCACTATTTTTATTATGAATAACAATATTATAGTTATTTTTTAAATAAGATCTTTTTATGATAGGAAAATGATCTTTGCCTGCTCCAAAAATCATAAATATAAATTTTTTTGTTATGGTTTTTTCCATTTTGTATTTATATTGCCATATAATCTTATTATCCTAAATTTTTTATTAATATTTATTTGTTTTAAGTGACGATAAATTTCATCTTCAAAGTTTACACTTGAAATTATAATTACATCAACTTTGTGATTTTTAATTTCTTTATAATGTTTAATCTTATATTTGTTAAAAATTTTACCTTTTTTTTTCAAGTCACTGTCAAACACAAATTTAATCGCATTTTTGTTATCAATTATATTAAATAAATAATGTGTATGAACACCAGCACCATAAATTGCTAATACTTCTTTTTTATATATTGAATTACCAATTATTTTATTTATTCTTTTTTTTATTTTTTTTGTGTTTTTAATATTAGTCGTTTGATAATTATTGTAACCTTTAATAAATAACTTTGTGTTTTTTTTAGCTAAACTTTTATTAAAATAATTATTTACATTTCCTTTTTCAAATCTAGCAATAACTCTTAAATTAACTTTATCTTTTTTATCAATTTTAAATTTTTTAAAACCATATTTTGAGAGAAAAATTTTTAAGTTTTCATAGTTAAAATATGACATATGCTCAAATGGATAGTAATCTTCAATAGTCATAAAACCCATTTTTAGTGAATTTGGTATTTCTAAAAATAAATATCCTTTATCTTTAATTATTTTTAAAATTTTTGATAAGAAGACATTTATATCAAAGATATGCTCTAGAGTATGAAAACAAGCAATAACATCAAATTTATTTTTAAAATTTATTTTTTCAAAAGTTTGGTTAAAAAATTTTATTTTTTTATTAATTTTCTGCTTAGATGGCTCAACTGCATATAAATCATATTTCTTTTTGCTTAACAAATTTAAAAAATCAGTAGTGGAAGCGCCTATCTCTAAAATTTTTTTCTTTTTTTCGTTTTTTACAATCTTATTTAAAAACTCAACTCTTTTCCTATTAAGCCCATATTTATAGCTTTTATCATCCTTAAAAAAAAACGTCTGCCCTGATGAATTTTTTGAATTTTTATAATACTTATCTAAATATTTTTGTGAAACTCTTGGGCTTTGAAATACAAAAGAACAACTTCTACAAATATTTAATGTTACATCTACTTTTTTATTGAGATAGCCTGTTTGCTTGCTCATTTTTGACAATTTTAACTTATTATTAGAATTACAAACTGGGCAAAATCTAAAATTTATATATTTCACAAAAATTTTCTATATTTCTTTATTGGTCTAAGTCCGTCTAATGGATCTGCTCTAAATTTTCTTTCTTCCAGTTCATGAATATTTGGTTTTTTTTTACTCTTTCCATTTATAACTTTTAGTTTTCTTATAAAGGAAATTATTTTTTTTGCTCTTTCTGGCAACCAACAATGACCAGAGTTAAATTCATATCCCCTTCCATCAAGATCTATGTGCATTTCTACAAAATCTGATTTCCATTTTTCTACGGATTGCAAAATTACTAGTGGATTGCTTGAATGATCTGACCATCCAACAGGTGTTTTTATTTTTTTTCTTAAATATCCTATAGCGGATAAGTTTAATGAGTCTAATTTAGCAGGATAATTTGAAACACAATGCAAAACTATAATTTTTTTAGATCCGTACTTTTTTAATATTTTTACTGCATTTCTAACTTCTTGAAGATTTGCCATTCCAGTTGAGATTATTATTGGTTTTTTTGTTTTTGCACACTTAATCAAAAAATCTTTCCATAAAATTTCATATGATGCTATTTTAATATAATCCACATAAGGTTTTATAATATCGATGGCAGATAAATAAAAAGGGGTTATACAAAATTTTAAATTATTTTTTCTACATTCTTTTGCCAAAATTGGTATATGTTTTTCTTTTAGTTCCCATTTTTTTCTTAATCTGTGTTTTTTTGACTTTTTTAATATTTCTTTTGAAAAAAGTTGATCTATTTTGAATAATTGAAATTTTACAATATCAAATCCAATCTCTGATGAAGTCCTTATTAGTTTAATACTCCTTTTAAGACTGTTATTATGATTACTGGAAATTTCAGATATAAATTTAGTCATGCTTTTTAACTTCTTATAACAAACTTTATTTTTGAATAAACCTCTTCAACTCTTCTTTTAGCTAATTTTAAATTTTTTGCTGTTACTACAAATACTCCACCTCTATCTTTATGACTTTCAATTGTGGATATTTTTTGACCAATTTTATAATTAAAATCGATTTTTTTTAAATATTTTTTTTTCTTAATATTTTGTATCCCAGATATTTTTTTCAATATCCCTGGTTTTAAAAAAAAATAGCGATTCATAACATACTCTTTATTTAATATTTTAATATCTTTTAAAATTATTTTATCTCCAACGCATTGTCTTAAGGCCATTCCTATAAAATCTATGCCAGTATTCAGTGGAATTAAGCTTTCTGAAAAATCACCACCACTCAATCTGTATGCAACTTCTATAACATAAATTCTTTTTTTATGAATAACTATATCTCCTTTGATTGTTCCATTTGATATTTTTAATGCTTGAGCAACCTTTAATAAAACTTTATCTATTTTGTTTTTTTCATTTAATGATAATTTACTTGGCATTGTTCCGCCATTTTCTATTATTCTAGGTTTAAAAGTCGTTAAATGTTCATAATTTCTATCTGCGAAAGCAATTGTTTTAATCCTATTATTATAAATAATTGACTCTGTGCTAATTTGAATTCCTGTTAAAAATTCTTCAGCAATTATTTTACTTTTGCTCGTTACACTTTTTGTTTTTTTAAAATATTTTTTTATATAAGTATATTTTGAATTTTTTTCTATCAAATAAACACCTCTTGCACCAGATCTATCAATAGGTTTAATTAAAGTATTTTTTTTATTTTTTTTTATGAAATTAATAAGATCTTTTATTTTTTTTATCTCAATAAAATTGGGAGTTAGAATGTTGTATTTTTTAAAAAGTTTTTTCATTAGTATCTTATCTTTTGCATTTTTTGCTGCAAAATTTTTATAAAATCTAAAATTAAGTAAGTGCGATAACTTTGAGGCAATGTTTGGTATATCAGCACCAATTACAAGCACGCCATCTATTTTAGAATTTATTTTATTATATTTGATAATTTCGTCTTTTAATTTTTCAATATTTGTATTGCTTATATTCCAAAAAAGATCTGAAAATTTTTTTCCTTGAGCATTTTTTTTTAAATCACAAGAAATTACTTTGTAACCAATTTGCTTTGCTTTTTTGATAGCTGGCAATTGATCCTTACCAGCACCAAGAATTAATACTGTTTTCATTAAATTATATTAATATAACCACCGTCAATGTTTATATTTGCACCGTTAATATATTTCGATTTATCAGAAATAATAAATAATACTAAATTTGCAACATCTTCCGTGCTCCCAAATTTTTGTAGAGGTATAATCTTAGATATTTTTTTTTTATCTTTATTTGCATGCATTCGAGTATTTATATAGCCAGGGGATATTGAATTTACTCTTATTCTTTTATTGCTCAAAATTTTTGAAAAAGATTTTGATAATGAAATTAATCCTGCTTTTGAAGTTGCATAATGAATTGACTTTGTTCCTCCAATCTGACCACCAACTGAAGACACGTTTACAATTGATGAACCATAATTAAGTCTTTTTTTTAAATACTGAATTATAAAAAAAGGTGCTTTGAGATTGACATTCATTAAATGATCCCATTCAGCAGGTTTTATATTTTCTATTTTTTTTTCTATTAAAATTCCTGCATTATTAATTATTGCATCTATTTTGGGGAATTTTTTTTTTATTTTTTTGGTAAAATTTTCAATATCTTTTATTTTACTTAAATCCACTTTAAAAGGAAAAACATTCTTTAAATTAGATATTCTTCTAATTTTTTTTTTATTATTATATGTAACGATTGCTTTATAATTATTTTTAAGCAAAATTTTTAATATTGAATATCCAATGTCTCCAGTAGACCCTGTTAAAATTGCAATTTTACTTTTCATTTATATCCAAACTTAATTATTTTATTTTCCAACTGTCTGACGGCTATTCCAGCCTCCATACTACACTCATTTTTATTTCCTGCCTCTATAAATTGATCATTTATACCAATTCTTAATAATTTTTTGTTTATTTTATGGTCGTTAAGTACCTCTGCAACAATTGAGCCTAATCCACCTGAAATAATTCCTTCTTCTATAACAATTATTTTTTTTGTTTTTTTTATTATTTTTTTAAATTTTGATACCGGAAAAGGTTTTATCCTTTGCACAACTATTAAATTAAATTTAAATTTATTATTTTTATACATTTGAATACATTTTGATAATAAATTTGGTAGGCAAATTATCGTTATTTTTTGTTTATTGTTGCCCAAAATTTTTATAATTTCTTCAGAATAGGTTTTATCTTTAGATAGCACTATTTGTTCAACATTTTCCTCAATTTGTTCATAGGGTTGTAGAATTATTTGTGGGCCTTTTTTTTTATTTAATTTTTTTTTTAATTAAATTAAAAGTATTTTCTATTGTTAAAGGATAATATATTTCTAAATTTGGAATAGATCTTAAATAGGAAATATCGTGGATACCGTGATGAGTTGGGGAGTCATAGCCTGAAAAACCAGATCTTGTTGATAATATAGTAGTGGGAAGATTCATGTAGGCAAGATCATGCAATATTTGATCGTACGCTCTCTGCAAAAAGGTTGATTGTATACAAACTATTGGTTTTAATTTATTTAAACTTAAACCTGATGCAAAACCCACTGCATGTTGTTCTGCCATACCTACATCTATAACTCTACTGGGATATTTATCAATTAAATCATCTAGATAGGATGCATAAGGTGTTGCTGGGGTAATTAAAAAAACTTTATTATTTTTTTTAATTAAAGTTTCTAACTTTATTGATATCAATTTACCATAAGTGTTCCCAGTAATTGTTGGTGAAACTCCTTTACCTGTTTTAGGATCAAAAGGCATTGAGAAGTGCATTTTGTACTTATGTTTTTTTGATATTTTTAAACCTTTTCCTTTTATAGTTTTTACATGAATAATTGGGATTTTTTTTGATTTTTTACTTTTATTTAATGCAGTGATGATTTGTTCAATATTGTGTCCATCTTTTACAAAATAATAATCAAAACCCATACTTGTAAAAAAATCTTTTGCTTTTTTATTTTTATTAGTAACAAATAAATTTTTTATTTCTCCAATATTTTTTGCAATAGAAATTTCATTATCATTAATTACAATGGTTAAAGGAATTTTTTTGTCAGCTAAAAAATTTAGAGCTTCAAATGTCATTCCTTCATTGAAAGAACCATCCCCACATATAACACAAACTTTTTTCGATGTATTAGCAAATTTAAAAGCCAAACCACTGCCGATCGAAAGCGCTGTACCAGCATGTGATGCGTCTATAGTATCATGTACGCTTTCAGATCTTTTAATAAACCTGGATAATCCATTATATTTATTCAATGAAGAAAATTTATTTATTCTTCCAGTTAAAATTTTATGGGTATAGCCCTGGTGACCAGTATCAAAAACTATTTTATCTTTTGGACTTTTAAAAAACTTGTGTAGTGCAATTGTCAATTCTACAGTTGCTAAATTAGCTCCTATATGTCCACCAGTTTTTGATACTGAGGAAATTAAAAAATTCCTTATAAAGCTAGATATTTTTTTTAATTCTTTAACATTAGACTTTTGAATTTTTTTTAAATTGATCTTATTATAATACATATGTTTATATTTTTTTGAAATTTTTATTCATATTTTTTGTCCTTTTAGATTACATTAGCCCTGTAATTTCAATATTTAATTTACCTCTTTGTAATATTGTAAATAACTTCAGCAATTTTTTTATATCCCTTCACGTTATAATTACCTGGCAATTTTTCAGGAAACAAATTTAAAGGGTTTTTTTCTTTCTCAAATACTTCTTGTTTAATGTCTATTAATGGAATTTTTAAATCCTCTGCAATTAATTTTATCTTGTTGAAGTTATCTACATATACAAGAGAATTGTATCTTTTTACCTCAGGTAAATAAATTAAGTAAAAATTAGAATTATTTTGATGAGCCAATTTATTTGCGTTTTTTAAAATTTCCTTAAATTCTACTGGGATTTCATTATTTTTTTGTTTTAAAATGGAATAGAGCAAATACCTTGTTTTAAAAATTTTAAAAAATTTAATTAAATCATTAGTAAAATTATAGCTTTTATTAATTTCTCTCATTTTGGAATAATTTTTAATGTCCTGTTCAATATGAAAATTAACTGCATAATCCACCTGATCTTGTTTTATATTTAGTTTTTGGGTAAAATTTAAATCCTTAAGATATTTAATTAATATCTTATTTTTAATTTCATCTTTAAGTTGGTCTAAGTCATTTTTTTCATTATATAACCAAAGAACATTTTTTACATTTGGCTTTAAATATTCTCTTAATGTAGCAAATTCTAATAGAGGTCCATTTCCATCATAACCTAGATTCAATGTTTTTTTTTTTGATAGAATTTTTAGCTTTGAAGCAATATTATCTGGCCTATTCACACATTCACCTTGAGCAATAGAATCTCCTATTATCAAATACTCAATTGCTCTTTCATTCCAATCATTGTCGTCATTGTTAAATCCATGCTTATCGCTTTTCCAAATTGATTGTCCAGGACAATCTATTGTCAATACACCTGAAATACCAGATAATGGATAAATTTTATAATCTTGATTATTTAAAAAATTACTAGGATCTACATCAAAAGTTATTTTTTTATTTGTTTTTTTTAGTTGATAATAAAAATCATATTTATTTATTTTATTTATTAAATTATTTTTACTTTTATTTTTATAAACAAGATAACCCTCAAAAATGTAAACCAAAAATATAAAGGAAGTCAAAGAAAGTATTAAATATTCTTTAACTTTGTCATTTATAAAAAAAGTTATTATAGAAAAAATTATAAGTATTGTTGAGATTAAATAATAAAAGAAATAATAATCTCTTAAGTTACCTTCCCAATAAATTTCAGATTTGTAAAAAATATAAAATAAAATTAAACTTGAAACAATTAAACAGACTGTTGAAAAGTATTTTTTTATAACATAAATTGAACTATCTTTTTTTTTATACATCAGTTTCTATTAACTTAATAAATTTATTAATGTTTATATTATCTTTATTTAATTTAGAAAAATTGATCATTTGTTTTTTTAGTAAACCTGAAAATTTATTTTTTTTAAATTTCAATATTAACTCTTCTAATTTTTTTTTAGAATCTACACTTTCAACTAAACCAAAATACTTAAAAACAGAAATATGTTTATTATTTTTTTTAATTAAAAAGTTATAATCTGATTTATTTAACCAAAACTCTACAACAAACTTTTTTACAGCTAAACAATCCATGCAGGCAGAAGTTTGAAATGAAATACAAATATTAGCTTTTTTAGCAAGCTTTAAAGTATGAATATTTTGAATTTTCCATTTATCTTTACTAAAACTAGATAAAATACTTTTAAGAAGTTCATTCTCAGAGCCTTTGTTGTTCGGATGAGTTTTAAATATTACCAAACTATTTTTTATTTTATTTGAAATTTGCATAATTGATGAAACCAGATATTTATAGGATTCTTCTGAAAAATCTCCTTTCTTTATATTTCTTGCTGGTCTAGTGACAACAAGAATTGTAAAGCGGTTATATATTTTTTTAAAATTAGTAGACAAAATTTTATTTAACCACCATTTTTGATACTTTAAATAACCAGTAATAATAATTTTTTTTTTTATTTTACCATTCATTGAATTTCCGAAAAAAAGTGAGTCTTTTGCATTATTAAGTAAATAATAATCAGCTAGTAAATTTAAATTTATTTCTGAAACCTTAATTTTTTTTAATTGTTTTTTTGGTTTTGGCCATGTTGTTTCTGGATATCTAATAATTTTTAATTTTTGGTTTTTGAGTTTTATGTAGTTGGGTATAAATGAAAAATTATTGTTAGTTAATATAACTATTTTAATTTTATTCCAATTAGTAAATTCTTTATTCAAAAAAAAATCAAAATCATATATTCTAACTAATGTGTAAAAATTTAATTTTTCAATTATTTCTTTGTAAATTTTAAATTTACTAATAAAAAGAAGCATTTTTGATAAAAATCTTAAATAAATTTTATTTTTTGGCTGTATGTAAAATGAATAATTAATTTTTTTCCATAATGAAAATAATTCATAGTTGTTTTTTAAACTTTCAAATGCTGAAAAATCATTAAATACAGTAATCAATTTGTACTTTTTAGAAATTTTGTATAAGAAGGGAAGAATCCAGTCCAATTCTCCAGCGTGCCTCCTAACATGCAATAATATAAAGTTATTTTTACGAACCATTAAAAAGCAAAATTAAATTCTAGTTAAACTTCGAGTGGCTTTGGGAGATCCTCTGGATAGATAGACTCGACGCAATCTTTACATGTTTTGTTTTTATAATACTCGCCTTTCAAATGAATTTGTCTAATATTTTTCATTTTTTCTGAGTGCCAAGCCTCATGTATTGTCATATTTTTTATATTACCCAAAGTTAAATCTTTATTGAAAGATACACAGCATGGTGTGATTGACTCATTTCTAATCATTATTCTCTGAAATGGTTGAACGCAGTGAAATTCATTTACAGGTTCTAAGCTATACTGATCAGTTGCATAATATTTACGATATTTTGATTTATTTGGAGTTGGAGGTACATATCTTTGAACACTTACAATATCTACAATGTCTTTCCATTCAGATATAAAATCATCTAACTCATCTTCATTAGCTTTCATTTTACAAAAACTCACACCAACAATTGGTAGTTTGTAGTTACCTTTTTCCTTTAACTCTAAAAAATCATAAATATTTTTTTTTACTCTATCAAGATGAATACTGCCTACCCTAACCTTGCTATATGTTTCTGGAGATTTTGCATCTAAACTGAAACGCAGTCTTGTTAAACCGGAGTCTAATAATTGTTGTGATCTTCTTTTTGTAATTGCTGATCCATTGTTGTTTAACATTATGTCTATAAATCCTTTTTTATGTGCATAAGATATGTATTCATGAAGATTTTTATTTAAAAACGGTTCATTAAATCCTTGTGGTGATAGTGATGGACAATTATATTCTGATGCCTCATCAATTATTTTTTTATAATCATCAAAGTTTAGGTAAACTTCGTCTCCATAAATTTCTTTAACAAGTGATTTGTGACCTATGATACAATGAGGACATTTATAGTTACACTCTTGATTCATATCCAAATGCAAAAAAAGAGGGAAATCAGTAACTATTTTCATTTCGTTAGCTTGGTCCCAAAGTTTTCTATAATTTATAAATTTCTCACCAATAATTTTGGATAGCTTCGTATTTATGTCTTCTTCTGTAGATAAATGTTGAGTTTTTCCGTCTGTTGTGTAACTTTTTAAGTCTATTTCATCCATAATTTTATTTAAAAAAAAAGTATTATCATCTATACATTTTTTTGAAAATAATGACAGGAAAAAAAATCTATTTAATCGGTGAAATTGGCATCAATCATAATGGAAGTCTTAGGCTAGCAAAAAAATTGATAGATCAGGCAAAAAAATGTAATTTTGACTTTGTTAAATTTCAAAAAAGGACGCCTGAAATCTGTGTTCCAAACAAAAAAAAAGAAATATTAAAACAAACTCCATGGGGTAATATGACTTACTTGGATTATAAATATAAAATTGAATTTGGAAAAAAGGAATTTGACCAGATTGATAAATATTGTAAAAAAGTCAAAATAGATTGGTTTTCTAGCGCGTGGGACATTCCAAGCTTAAATTTTTTAAGAACTTACAAAAATAAATTTAATAAAGTTGCTTCTGCAATGTTAACTAACAAAGATCTTTTGAACAAAATATCTCAACAAAAAAAAACAACTTTTATATCAACAGGCATGAGCACATACGAAGATATTGATAATGCTGTTAAAATTTTTAAAAAAAACAAATGTAAATTTATCTTAATGCATAGTGTATCGAGTTACCCATGTCCAGAAAGTGATTTAAATTTAAGAATGATCCAAATATTGAAAAAAAAATATAAGTGTGAAGTAGGATATTCAGGTCATGAAGTTTCTGTTGGTCCAAGCACATTTGCGATTGCCCTTGGTGCTAATTATGTTGAAAGACATATAACATTAGATAGAACAATGTGGGGAACAGATCAATCTGCATCACTGGAATACAACGGAATGCTTCAATTATCAAATTTAGCTAGAAAATTTGAAAACTGTATTGGCAATGGTATAAAAAAAATAACTAAAGATGAGAAGAAAAAATTACTAGATCAAAAATATTGGTAAAATTATTTGTAAATTTTTTTTATATTTTTGCTTAAATTTCTTTTATATCTTTTTAGGCCTTCACGATCCATGCGTGCATTGACAGTTTTAAAACTGGATACTAGGCCAATTCTGTCCAAATTAGATTTATTTTCATAACTACCGTGTATAACTTCAGGATGATGAATTATACAATCTCCTACATTCAAACTTGGAAAAACTTTATTAAATTTAAGTTTTTTTAAAATTTTTAAAGGTATTTTTTGAGAACTTCCCGGCGCAAGTGATACTTCATGCTTTATTGTGCCAAGCATATTTGAACTCTCATAATAACACATTCCCCCGTTTTTTTTGTTTGATTTAGTACAAGATAACCAACAATTACAAGCTTCAGAATTAATAATATTCCAATAATAATTATCTTGATGAAAGGGAGAAATCATTCCCGTTTTTTTTGGTTTTAAAAAAAACTCTATATTTCTTAATTTAACTTTTTTTGTCAAAATTTTTTCAGCAATTGTGGAAATTTTTTTTGTAATGGTTTTATTAATGTAGCCTTTTTTATAGAATTTATTTATATTATGAATTGTATTTACTTTTCCATCCTTAGTTCTGTGAAAAGTCTTTTTGTCTTTAATTTTGGTGGCTTTATTTAAAATTTTTGGAATTTCCTCTAAAATTTTTTTAATCTGTTTTTTTGAAATTAATTTTCTAATTACCACAAAACCATTATCATGAAAATTTCTTTTCATTTTTTCATAGTTATTTTTCATAATTAAATTTTTTATAAAACTTGGACAAGCTCAATATAAATTTTTTCTGGAGATCTACAAAATGCATATTTGACTTTTTTATCAGCAGATAATTGTGGTTTTGAAATTGTACTTTTTTTATAATTCTTTAATTTCTTTATTATTAAATCAATATTTTTCACAGTAATAGCAAAGTGAGTAATTCCATTTGAATTTATTTTTTTTATTAAGTCTTTTTTTGATTTGGGATATCTCCAATCTAATAATTCTAAAATAATTGAATTATTATCTTTTAGTTTAATGGTTTTAATCTCGACTTTTTTAAATCCCATTATTTTAGCTAAGCTCGGATGATTTTCTACCATTGATTTAGCTACTTTTAGGCCAAAAACTTTTTTATAAAAACTCAGTGACTTTTTTAAATTAGGTGTAACTATTCCTACGTGTCTAAAATTTTTAATTTCCATATTTTTTCCACAAAATTTTTGTTAGTTCATAATCATATATATTATCTATATTGCTTTTAGTCAAAAAGTCTTTTACTTCATAGCCATAACATTTACCATTACACATTCTTTTTGATTTAAGAAAAGTTTTAACTTTTGATATAATTATTACTCCTGTTGACATAAAATATTCTTTTAGAAAGTGTCTATTAAATACAGATGGAGAATTTTTAAAATCAATTTTATTATTAGAGTTTTTTTTTATAACATAATCTGGATGTGCAGTTGTCTTTATCTTTATTATTGAAAAAAGTGAATCAAAACTTTTGTCTGAAATTAATTTCGATAATGCATTATCAATAATATTTTTTTTTCTAAAAACATGTGTTGGATGTAATTCAACAACATAATCAAATTGTTTATTAATATTATTTAACACATGTAATACAGCGTCGGATGTTATTGAATTATCTTTAGAAATCTTTTTTGGTCTAAGGATATTGCACCAAATTTTATGCTTTAATGAGATACTTTTTATTTTTTTTGAATCTGTAGAAACAGCAATATTGTCTATAAACTTACTTGATTTAGCCTGCACAATTGAGTGTTCAAATAAAGAAAGTTTACCAATTTTTTTTAAATTTTTGTTTTTGATTCCCTTTGAACCAGATCTTGCTAAAATTACAGCTAGTATTCGCTTTTTTTTGAACATTAGAGAAATAATTAAATTTTTTTAAAATTAATATATATAAAATAAAATTTTTTTCAGTGCATAAATCAAGCCAATTGAGCTATTAGTACTGGTCAG
>MDTA01110511.1_pt1 | contig 16702 bp, 17 predicted proteins | sample 811151 | NCBI WGS metagenome assembly MDTA01 (sample SAMN05326648, study PRJNA326480) | marine metagenome | isolation source: seawater | place: Indian Ocean: South | collected 2010 | reverse complement strand
TGGAAGTGCGGTAACGCATGTAGCTGACCAGTACTAATAGCTCAATTGGCTTGATTTATGCACTGAAAAAAATTTTTATAAATTGTATTTTTATTATATCAACCCCAGTTGAACAACTGGGGTTTTTTTTATTAGTTTTGCTTTAATGATTATTATTTTTAGATTTAATTTAAAAATAAGATTTAATTAAGATTTAATTTGTTGTTTATATAAATTACGTCACAAATTTTAAGTGTTGATAAAATAGATCCCTCTATAATTCTACTAGATTTAAAAAATTTAAAATTATTTAATCTCATAAATTTATCTATTTTTTTAAATTTTAAATCCCAACAATCTTTTTCATCCAGTATTTCAAGATAAATAATTTTTGTTTTTTTTATATTTTTCTTATAACCTTTAAGCACATCTAATTCTGCTCCCTCAACATCAATTTTTAATATATCAGGAGCTTGTATTTTTTTTTTTTTTTTATAAACTTATCCAGTATTATCGATTTTACTTTAATGATTTTAAAAAGTTTTTTACCAAAGTTTAAAGATATGAAATTACGGGATGCGTTAAACAGTTTAGAATTTTTTTGGATACTTGACAATGATGACCCCGACCATGAATTTTGTGTGTTTAAATTAAAATTTCTAACACCTTCTTTATTGCTTACTGCAAAATTATAAAATTCATATTTAAAATCATCGATTTGAATTTCTTTATCAATATTAGGCATAGGATCAAATAAATAATATTTTATTTTAAATTTTTTTTTTAGTAAAATATTTAACCTCTTGCTGAAACTACCTATATAGCACCCAATATCATAAACTATTAATTTTTTTTTTTCTTTTGGAACAAGTTTGAATATATCCTTCTCGAACTTGTTAGAAAAAAATTTATCATAATATTTATAAAGTGTGTATACTGAGATCATTAGTTTTTAGATCACATTAATTATAATAAGAAAACAAAATATTTTGATGATAAAGAAAAAAATTTCAATTGATATTTTCTTATTTTTTGGTTTTTTTCTAGCATTAATTGGAATATTTTATAAAGATTTTGCTGTAGTTCTATATGAAGGTGAGCTAGAACAATTATTTAGTTATTTGTATTTAAAAGAATATGGCAGGCCTTTTTTAACAAATCATCCAGGTGTCCCAGTTTATTATATTACTGGAACTTTATTGTTTCTATTTAACGCAGAACATAAAGATATTTTTGAGAACGTAATTTTTTTAAGGTTAATTTATTTTTCTATTCCTATTTTAATTTTATTTTACTCAAATTATTTAACTAAAAAATTCCTTGGTCAATGCAGAATAAGAAAATTACTACTTTTCTATTTAATTTTTCCATTAATAAACATTTGGTTTTATAATGCTTATCTATATTTAATTGTATTTAGTTTAGGATATTTAACTTTAGTTTTAATCGATATTCATTTTCAAAAAAAAAAATTCTATATATTAGTTATTTTCTCAATAGGCTTGATGCTTTCTATTTATATAGGATCAATTACAGTAGCAATATATTTCATCGTAAGAAAAATTCTAACTAAAAATAATTTAGGTGAAAAAATTTATAATATAATTTTAATATTTTTTCTTATTATGTTTGTTTATTTATTTTTTACTATTCCAATATTTCCAGATAATTTACAGCCAATTCAGATAATAATTTCAAAAATTACTTATATTTGTGTTAACTATTTTTATATTTTTTTAATATCATTATTTTTAATAATTTTTCTATTATTCTATTCACATAAATTTAATATTACAGAAGATCAATTAAAAATATTTTTTATTTCCTCTTGTTTGTTACTACCATTTATATTCAAAATTATTCCCTTTTTGTTTTTCAATGAAAATCAATTTATGGATATAAGATATTTATATTTTAATAGTTTAATTTCCTTTAGATTAACATTCCCAATTTTATCAATGCTTTTGTTTTTTAAATTTAATTTTTTAAAATATAAAATAAAATTATTATTTATTTTTTTATTTTCAATAATTTCAATATTTAACACTTCCTATTTTATCCAAAACCATGCAAAAGATTTGGATAAGTTCTTAACAAAGAATTTTAATATGTATGAAAAAAAACATGTTTATTTTCTTCAAAATTCAAAATTTATTTCTGAATATAGATTTTTAGCTTGGGGATCTTATAGATATGGAAATTTATCAGTTGAGATACCTCAAAAATGGAAATTAGACAAAATTAAAAATTTTTCTGTTATCAAATTAAGAGAGTATAAATTATCAAATCCTGATAATAAAATTATTTTTAATAAAGTTGATGAGGAAGTTCATTTAATAAAAAAAATATTTATTAATTTTTTTAACTCAGTAAACGCTTATTTAGATAGGATCAAACTTAAATATTTAAGTTATTTTCCTTCAAACAATAGGACTATTGTTGAAAAACCAATTGAAATATGTCTTGATAAAGATTTATTGAAAAAAATTAGTAGATCTATAATTATTTTCGAAAAAAAATATGATGATAATAAAGAATTTGACTCTATTTTAAGAATTTTAAAAAGTTGTGATAAAATAAAGATTTTAAATATTCTGGATACCAATAAGTTTAAAATTATAAAATTCTAATGTTTTTTTAGAAAATTTTTTATTATTGCAGAATGCGATGCTATAGTTTTTTTTTCGTTTTTTTTATGATTTAAATAATTAATGATTAAATTAAAATTATAATTTTTTTTCAAATATTTAAGAAAAGTTTCTAAGTGTATTTTTTTAAATTCATATATGACCTTTTCCAGACTTATTGATTTATCTCTAATTCTCTCTAATTTTTTTGAAAGAGATTTATATAGATCATTAATTAATAAAATTTTTAAAATTGGTTTATAATTTTTAGGTAAATCTTCAAGTATGTATAAACCTTCAATTATATATAGTGTGTCTGGCTTTGTTATTAGTTTAAATGTTGCATCATTCAAACCTGTTTTACGATTATAAAGGTTTTTTATATTTAAGTTTTGAGTTAACTTTTGTTTATCATTAATTTTAAATAACAAATTTTTAAATCTTGATAAATCATAATGATTAGAATTTTGGTTAATCTTTAAGTTTAATTTAGTTTTTAATAATTTTATTCTATGTTTTCGTGATTTTAAAAAAAGATCTTTACTAATAATAATGCTTTTAATTTTTTTTTTTTTTAAAGAAGATCTTAAAAAATTTGAAAATGAAGTTTTGCCGGAGCATGTAATACCATCAATAATAATGAAGCCTTTTTTTTTATGATTTAAAATTTTTTTGTATATTTTATTGAAGATTTTCTTTTCTATTTCCATAAAAAAGGGTTTTTAGTACAGACAGCATCAAAATTAAAACCAAGTTTTTTATTTTTTTTTTTCAACTTTAAAATTTCGCTTCTTCTAGAAATTTTTACTAATTCTGGAGATACTATACAAGTTTTTATTTTATTTTTTTTTATGAATTTATAAAATTTTTTATCTTCAGGTATTTTAGTGAAGTTATCAATCCAAATCCATTTAATGTATTTAAATAAAAATTTTTTATTGTCTAATTTTTCATATTCAGAGTACCTTACTGAAACTTTAGCAGATTTCATATTCTTAAGCATTGATGAAAATGTTTGATCATGAAAAAAGTAATTATTAATTTTATATTTTTTTAAAGTACTCAAAATTTTTTTTTCAAGTCCCTCTTCCTTAACATTTAATATTAATAATCTATGATTATAGAATTTGATCCATTTAGAAAACTCTTCTCCTTTTTTGAATGGATCGTGATGTAAGTAGATTTTAGATTTGTTTGACCTTAAGTCAATTTCAATACCAAACTTCTTATCAATTTTTTTTACTTCTTTAATTGTATTTACTCTATGTTTAATAATTATCATTTAAAAATTCTAAGTTTAAATAAATACAAGGTATTAAATATTAAATGTTTTATAAAAGTGTAAAAATTATTTTTCCACTTAGAAGATCCATTAATTCTACTTTTGAAAATCACATCCATCTCGACTATCTCTAGGTTATTGATTAATGAATTATAGTAGAAATAAGTATCTAGGCATGTATAATTTTTTGGAGGATTTTTGAACATGTAAAAATCTTCTTTATTAAAAATTTTAGGCTGAGCATTAATTTCTCGCATTTTTTTTTGAAGCACAAATGATGCTAATCTCTCGTGGAATTTACTAATTATAAAATCAAATCCTCTATTATTAACGCGAATACCTTTAGCAAAAATTTTATGTTTTTTACTTATAATTTTAAATAATTTTATAACATCTTCTATTGGGGTTTGTAAGTCACCATGGGTCCAAGATAAAAATTTACCTTTTGCATTTTCTAGCCCCTTATAAATACCACCATCATAATTTATATTTTTCGCTATACTTAACTTTCTAATTAAAATATTTTTCTGATTATTTTTATTGTGATCATCTATAATTTCCTCAATTTTTTCTTCAGTTTTATCTGTAGATCCATTATCGACTAGAATGATTTCGATAAAAAAATTATCTATATCAAGTTCTTTTATTTCCTCAAAAATTGGCCAAATATTTTTTTCTTCGTTATATAGCGGTATTATTATTGATAAGTCTAATTTCATATAATTGATTATTATGATGAGAATATAATATAGTTTATAAAATTTAATACCTAATATATTTGATCTCTTTATGAAAATTAATTTAATTATTCCTATGGCTGGAGTAGGCAAACGTTTTTTAGATAAAAATTATATTTCTAATAAATCTTTATTAATGACCGATAATACTCTTTCCATCCTAGAGAAAATTATTATTAATTTTGATATAAAAAAAACTAATTTCTATTTAATTCTCAGCAACAAAGATTTAGCAAAAAAAATTAAAATATATTTTTCAAACTATAATCTTAAGATATTAATTATTGAAAAACATAATAAAGGACCTTTAAATTCCATATTATTAGCCCAGAAATTTTTAAAAAAACTTTTAAAAAGAAAATCAAAAATTTTTATTTGTTATTCAGATATAATTTGGAGTTGGAACTTTAATAGAGTATTAAAGTATATAAATGGTAAAAATATAGTAGTTTTTACTCATAAGGGATTTCATCCTCACTTAGAAGTAAATCCAAAAGCTGATTTTTGTTTGATTAATAATAGTTTAATTAATCAAGTACAAAAAAAAAGTTTTATAGGTGACGACTATAAAGAAAATTTACTAGCTATTGGATGCTATTATTTTCAAAATTTTACAATTCTTAATAATAGTTTATCTAGCATGAAAATAGCGCCCAAGCAAAATAAGGAATTTTATTTAATTGATCTTCTAGAAAAAAATCTTGAACAAAAAAAACTAATTTATTCATACCAAGTAAAAAAATTTGTTCATCTTGGCATTCCTTCTCAATATGAGGATTTTTTAGTTTGGCAAAGGTATTTTTTAAATATAAAAAAAAATAAATTTATTTCAAATAATTTTTTATTAAAAGAAAATCCTGTAATAGTTTTAGGAGGTGGAAAAGGCTTAAGAACAAGAAGCATAGTTAATAATAAAGTTTTAATGAGATTAGATAACAAATATTTTTATGAAACAATACTTGATAGTTTTAAGAGTAAAAATAATTATATTATTTTAAATAATATTAATTTAAAAAAAAAAATTAAATATGACAATTTAAATTTTATTCAAATTCCTAAAACAAATTCAATGCTTGGTACAATTATCAAAAGTCAAAATTACCTTAAGAAATTTAAAAATTTCTTTCTTACTTCTTGTGATTGTGTTGGACAATTTGATGCTTTAGATTTAAGAAAATTAATTACAGAAATAGATCCGGATATTGTATTTTTTGGATTTAAATTTTCTAATCTTCAAAAAAACTTAATTAATTCACATAGTTTATTAAGTGTTTACAACAAGACAGTTGCTGATATTAAAGTTAAACATAAATATACTAATAAATTTTTTGGTCATGCAGGGTATTTTTGGATAAAGGATGGAAAAATATTTAATTATTTAGAAAAATTTAAAAATTCAGATTATTACAAAAAAACTAGTAGAGAACTTTTAATAGATGATTATTTCAAGTTTCTTATAAAAAATAAAATAGTAAAAACTTCATATATTACTCTTGAAAAGTATATTCATATTGGATCACTTAGTGAATACCAAGAATTTATATATTGGCAGAATTTCTTTAAAAAATAAAAAATGATTATAGATAAAAAAATATCTTACCCTTGTTTCTGTGTGTCAAATTACGATGTAATCAAATCAATATTATTTTTTGTTAAAAAAAATAATTTAACAGTGATAATAGAGTCAACATCGTCCCAAGTTAATCAATTTGGAGGTTATACCAATAAAACACCGAAACAATTTAAAACAATGATATATGATTTATGTAAAAAAATTAAATTTCCTTTAAGCCAGGTAATTCTTGGAGGAGATCACCTAGGACATTTTCCTTGGAGAAAAAGAAAAAAAAAATTAGCAAATAGAAATGCTGCCAATCTTGTTAAGGCTTGTTTAGATGCTGGTTATAAAAAAATTCACATAGATACATCACATAAATTATTAGATGATTTTACATTTGAAAAAAGAAAAGCTTTAAATCGTAGTCAGGAATTAGCAAAATTATTGAAGAAAAAAAAAATTTTTCCAATTTTTGGAACAGAAGTCCCTTTTCCAGGTAGTAAAGTTCAAAAAAAAATAAAATTAACATCAGTAAATGATTTAGGTAATGAAATAGATTTTTATATTCAATCCTTAAAGGAAGTGGGTTTAAATGAAACATTTGCATGTGTCGTTGAGCCAGGAATGTACTTTGAAAATTACAAAATAGTAAAACCAAAAATAAAACTTTTAAAAAAACTTAAAAATTATAGCAATAAAAAAAATTTTTTTTATGAAGCTCATTCTTGCGATTATCAAGATATTAAAACCTTAAGAAGCTTAGTAAAAAATAATTTTAAATTTTTAAAGGTTGGTCCTGAGTTGACTTATTTTTACTCCAAAGCATTATTTAAAATGGAAGAAATTGAAAAAAAATTATTCAAAAAAAAATCAAATTTTAAAGTTAAATTATTAAAAGAAATGAAAAAAAATAAAAAACACTGGGTTGATTACTATTCAAAAAATCCAACTGAAAATGAGCTTATTTGTAATAAACTTGATAGAATGCGTTACTATTTGTACGCAAAAAGTATACAGAGTGCAAAAAAAATTTTAAAAAAAAATATTAATTCAATTTCAAGAAAAAATTTAAATAAATATTTTAAATTTACTAAAAAAATTGATAACCAAATGTATCAAGAAAATAATTTTAACAAGATGACATACTTTTATCTCAATAAAACATTAATAAAATTTTATAGAGCTTCAGGATTTAAAATTATTTAAAACATTTTAAAAATTTATCAATTATCTTTTTTTCTAAATTTTTATTATGAATTATTATTAAATTATTTTCTTGAATTTTTTTTTTTAAAATTTTTTTATTTGCCTCTTTAGCTATAATTAGGCCGGCCTCATAATCCCATTGTTTTAAATTTTCTTGCCAAAATATATCCGCTTTGCCGTTAGCAACAAATGACATATCCAAGGCCGAGCTACCAAGCTGTCTAATTTTAAAATTTTTTCTTATAAAAGTGTTTTGTTTGATATTAGTAATATTTTTTTTTTTTGGGGTTTCTGTTAACATTAGCCCATTGAGTTTTACGTTCAATGTTTTAATTTTTTTATCATTTATAAATGCACCTTCAGCCTTGAAAGCATGATAAAAATCATTTTGAATAGGATCATAAATAAAGCCAGCAACAGTTTTTTTTAATTTTTTTAGTGCTATTGAAATTGAGAAAAAAGGTATCTTGTTTACGAAGTTTCTACTCCCATCAAGCGGGTCAATTATCCAGTTATATTCTGATTTTGATTTTATCTTTGGAAATTCTTCACTAATTATTCCATATTTTGGATATTTTTTTTTAAAATATTTAATTATATCTTTGTTTATTTGTATATCTACGTTTGAAACAATTTCTCCAGGCTTTTTTTCATAAAAAGTGATTAGATCATATTTAAAATTTTTCCTTATTTTTTTTCCTATTTTTTTAAGCATCTTTTCGATATTTTTTTTAATATTTTTTTTATTCATGACCAAGGAATATTACTTTATATAAATAAAAAATGTATGTGATTTACAATTAATTTATAAATGTTATTTCCTTAATTAAGCATTATAAAAAAATAATGTAAATTTAATAATATGAAAAAAATTTTAATAATTGGTGCTGGATCTATAGGCAATCATTTTACTAATGCATGCAGAAGACTTGGATATAATACATCTGTAACTGATATATCGGCAAAATCATTAAAATTAATGAAAACAAAAATTTTTCCAAAAAGATACAAAAAATGGGATCAAAATATAAAACTTGTGTCACATTCAGGTTTGAAAGATAATTTAAAAAATAATACCTATGACTTGGTGGTTATTGGTACTCCACCAGATACGCATTTGAAAATTTTTAATCAAATTAAAAACTATAACATTAAGAATATTTTAATTGAAAAACCATTATGTAGTTTTAAACAAAATGAAAATTTATTTTTGAAATATCCAAAAAATTTAAAAGTATTTTGCGGCTACAATCATTCAGTATCAAAAAGCTTTAATTACTTTATAAAAAAAATTCAAAATAAAAAATTTAATTTTATAAAAGTTAATTGGAATGAAAGTTGGCATGGAATTTTAGCTGCACATTTTTGGATGAAAAATGAGTATGATAGTTATTTAGGTGATTATAAAATGGGCGGAGGGGCTCTCCAAGAACATTCTCACGGTCTACATTTACTATTAATAGTATCAAAAATTTTGAAGATTAATATAAATCGAAAAAAAATTAAAAGTATTAGTATGTTTAAATCCTACAAGAAAAAAAAATATGATGTTATGAATTTAATAAATTATAAAAAAAATAAAGTTTCATTATTTTTAGAGATAAATCTAATTAACAATCCTGCGATTAAAAATCTGATTTGTTTTTCAAACAGTAGAACATTAGAGTATGTTGTAAATTATAAACCTGGTTTTGATGCAATTATAGATATTAAAGATAATAAATCGAAAGTTAAATTATTTAAAAAAGACAGATCTTCTGATTTTATAGATGAAATTCAACATATTTTTTCTATTAAATCAAAACCACAATATCAACTATCACCAATTAATTTAAAATATGTTATTGAAACAATTAAATATATAAAAGAAGTTTTTATAAAGTAATGAAAAAAAATATATTTCAAAATTTATTTGTTTTAGATTTAGCTAATAATCATTTTGGAGATTTAAATCACGCAAAGAAAATTATTAATCAATTCAGTAATATTTGTAAGAAAAAAAAAATAAACTTTGTGATCAAATTTCAATTCAGAAATCTTGACACATATTTACATAAATCTGCACTAATTGATAAAAATAATAAATATGTCAAAAGGTTTAATTCGACGAGATTGAGCCTAACAGATATAAAGACGCTTGTTAGTTATTGTAAATCAAAAAAAGTGCTTACTGCCTGTACTCCTTTTGATGAAGAGTCAGTAGATCTCATTGAGAAATTAAAAATTGATATAATTAAAATTGCGAGCGTTTCCGGAAATGATTTTTCTCTTCTTTCGAGAGTTGTAAAAAATAAATTACCAAAAATTATTTCAACGGGAGGTCTTCTATTAAACAAAATTGATAAAATTGTTAGTTTCATGAAACACAGAGCACAAAATTTTGCGATAATGCATTGTGTAGCAATATATCCAACTGAAAATAAAGATATGAATTTAGCTTTCATAAAAAATCTGATTGAAAGGTACAATGACATTACAATAGGTTGGTCAACACACGAGAACCCAAGGGATCTATTGCCAATGACTATTGCCTATTCTTGTGGCGCAAGAATGTTCGAAAAACATATTGGGATATCTACTAAGAAATATAAATTAAACAATTACTCCATTCAAAGTGACGATTTTGAAAAATATTTAACTGAGTTTTTGAAAGTCAAGGAGACCCATGGCTCATTTGAAAAAAAAATCACAAAAGAAGAATATAAAACTATTTCGTCTTTACAAAGAGGTGTTTACCTTAAACATGATATAAACAAAAATAAGATAATAACAAATAAAGATATTTATTTTGCATTTCCTAAAAAAAGCGGCCAGCTAGGAGTTGACGAATTTAAAGGTAATATAAAATTAAATTTAAAAATCAAAAAAGATAAACCTTTACTAAGAAAAAATATAAAAGAGCTTGCTAATAAAAAAAATAGAAAGAAAGAAATTTTAAAACAGTCAGTTCACCAAGTGAAAGCAATTCTAAATTATAACAAAATTGAAATTGGTGCTAATTTTGATTTAGAGATATCACACCACTACGGTATATTAAATTTCAAAAAAACTGGTTGTTTTTTGTTTAATGTAATAAATAAGGATTATTGTAAAAAAATTTTGGTTATGTTACCAAATCAAAAACATCCTTTGCATTTTCATAGAAGAAAAGAAGAAACATTCCACATTTTGTCAGGAAAACTCGTTTCAATTTTAGCAGGGAAAAAACATATAATGTATCCCGGAGATTTGATTGATGTAAAACCAGGAACATGGCACGAATTTTATGCTTTGCATGAGGGTTGTATTTTTGAAGAAGTATCAACTACAAGTTATAAAGATGATTCATTTTATCAAGATAATAAAATTCAATCTTTAACAAGAGATGAAAGAAAGACTTATGTAAAGAGCTGGGGAAGATTTGAGATTTAAAAAATTTGAATGTATAATAAAAAAAAAATACTCGCAGTTATACCAGCTAGAGGCGGCAGCAAAGGAATAAAATTAAAAAATCTCAAAAAAATTAAAAATATATCATTACTAGAGAGAGCATATAATATATTAACCAAGTCAAAATATGTGGATTTTATTGGTGTTTCTACTGACCATCTATTAATAAAAAAAAAAACTTTAAGAATGAAAAAAACTTTTATTATTCATAGACCAAAAAATTTATCTGGCGATAAAGTTTCTGATCTTAAGGTATTAAAACATGCAATAAAATTTTCAAAAAAAATAATTGGAAATTTTGATATTATTTTGATGATACAGCCGACTTCCGTTCTTAGGAAAACTTTTCACATCAATAATGCAATCAAAAAAATTATATTAAAAAACTACGATAGTCTTTGGTCTATAAGTGAAGTTGATTTGAAATATAATCCATTGAAGCAACTTAAAATATTAAAAGGAAGATTAAATTATTTTGATAAAAGAGGAAAGTCGATAATTGCTAGACAACAATTAAACAAAACATACATTAGAAATGGAGTAGTATACGCATTTAAAAAAGAGTTTTTAAAAAAAACTAAAAATTTATTAAGTTTTAAAAAAAACGGTTTTATGATAATTAATGAGTTTCAAATATCAATTGATACCTTAGAAGATTTAAAAAAAGCAAAAAAATTCCTATGATAGCGTATTTCAACAAAAAATATTCAATCATAAAAAATAATATTTTGACAATGCCTAACTTTTTTTATCAAAGCAAACTCACTTATAATAATTTAGAAAAACTAGAGATTTTAAAGAAAGATGGTTATTTAAATCTTGGAAAATTGATTTCCGAAAAATCAGTTAAAAAAGCGAAAGAACTAATTACAAAAAAGGAAAAAAATAATGAAGCAGATTTTTTAGAAAAACAAAGCATTTGGAAAATATCAAAATTGGATGATTTCGAATTTATTTTTAATGAAATTTTTAGTGAAAATTTGATTAATTTAATTAGCGATTATTTTAAAAGAAAAATATATTTATCTGACGTGGATATTAGAAGAGTACTACCTGTTGATTATGAAGAAATTGTAAAACTAGGCAAATCAAATAGTGATTGGCATAAAGATATCCGAGGTAAACAGATTAAAATTATGATTTACTTAACGGATGTTAACGAAAACGATAGTTTTTTTAGTTTCATACCAGGTACTCATAAAAAAAAAATCTACGATTTTGATAAAAGTAGATTTATGGACAAAGATATAAGACTTAATTATGAAACTAAATGGACTGGCAAAGCTGGGGAAATGATGATGTTTGATACAAATATTATTCATAGACTAAACAGAAGACAAGGTGCCAAAATAAGAGATACAATAACGCTTTACTTCACACCAGGACAAGCATTAAGGAAAATTTTTTTAGATAATGATAAAATTGATAAAATAGGGTCCTTTAAATACAAGTATTTATTTAAAAACTCTTTTTTCGAGGCTCGTTTTTGAATAAAAAATTAGTTTATATACCTAATGCAAAGTTAGTTCTTAGAGATCTAAATTTAATAAATTTTTTTTCTGAAAGCAATGATAAGAATTTTTTTTTATTTACAAATAATAAAAATTTACCAAAAAATATAAAAAAAAATTACAGTTTAGTCGAGCATAATAAGTTTAGATCATTTATTTGGGATTTATCTCATTATATAAGGCGACTTAAATATGAATTTAAGAATTTTAATACTGTCATTGAAAACCAAAACCTAGAATTAGATAAATTTAGATTAAGCATAATTAGGATATCAAGAGTTTTAAAATTAGATTTGTTATTCATGGTCTTAATAGAAAAAATTCTTGAATTTTCAATTCCAGATTATTTAAAAAGAATTTCAAGAGTTAGCGAAATAATATTTTTAGGATCACCAAAAGATATAATTTTTGATGATCTTATGTATTTAGCTAAAAAAAAATCTCTAAGGACTAAATTAATATTTACTAATTGGGATAACGCTACCACAAAACCATACAAGATAAAGCCAGATGAGGTATTTTGTTGGGGGAAAGAAACAGAGAGCTTATCAAAAAAAATTCATAAAATTAAATCAAGCAGCATTGGAAGTATCAGGTTTGAAAAACATCAAGAATTAAAAAAAAAATATAGATATATTTCAAAAAATTTTATTAAAAAAAAATTAAAATTAAAAAAAGAAAATAAATATATTTTATTTGCAGGTGTTACTTTACCGTTTGATGAATTTAACTCACTTAAAATTTTAAATGATTACCTTGTTAAATATGAAACAAATTATAAAATACTTTATAAGCCACATCCATATGGAAGAATAAAAATTCCAAAAAAAAAAATTAAACAACTTAAAAATATAGTTTATGTAAAAAACAATATTTTTAAAAATTTCAAGTATTATTTTTATCTAATTAATTCAACAGAAGGAATTATAAGCCCTTATTCAACTATGATATTAGAGGGCTTTTTTTTTCAAAAGCCAGCCTTATGTTTGGCATATAATGATAATAATTTAGAAGTTTTTAATTGGAAACTTAATTCAAAATACCAACCTCACTTAAAAATAATTAAGAACAAAAAAATTACTATTTGGTGCTATAAACTTGCAGATTTATCTACTTCTCTAAAACTATTTTTAAAAAAAATAAATCAAAGCAATAAAAATTATTCAACTTATAAAAATATAATCTCTAAGTCTATTCATTTTGATGACACAAACTACTCACAAAGATTGAAAAAAATTATATATGAATAAAAAAAATTTATTAATTAAATTTAGGATTTTACATTGTATTTTAATTCTTTTAGTTGTCACTTCCACAAATTTGTATGGTAAAGATTTATTTAATCAAAATTATCTTAATGACGATGGGACATTCAATGCAATTATTGAAATACCTACAGGCACTAAAACCAAAATAGAATATGATCAAATCCTAAAAGATTTTAAGGTAGAGATAGTTCAAAATACTCAGCGGAAAATAGATTATTTAGCTTACCCAGCTAATTATGGCTTTATACCGAATACTTTAGTTAAGAAAAAAATTGGTGGTGATGGTGATGCTGTTGATATAATAGTTTTAGGTAATAAACTTAAAACTGGAGAAACAGTTAAAGTAAATATAGTTGGTATGTTAAAACTTTTTGATAATAATCAGATAGATTTTAAAGTTGTATCTATAAATAATGATGAAAACAAAAAAATTTTTAACTTAAGTTCATTTGAAAATTATTACCCAGGAGCTTTAGATTTAATTGAAATTTGGTTTTTAAATTATAAAAAAAATACAAATGACAATTTAATAACTAGCAACGGATATGTTGAAGCTCAAGAAGCTATTGAGTTTATTAAATTTACATCTATAAAATAGATATTATTAAATTTTTCTATGAATAAAATATCAGATTTAATTAACCAAAATGATTTTGTACAATTAAATATATATTTCTTATTAGCGAATGTTTTTATTGGATTTATTTTAGCCCTAATACTTAGATCTTACTATAACAAATTTGGTAATTCTATTTCAAATAAAGAACAGTTTTCAAAAATATTTCCACTACTTACAGTTACAATAGTTTTGATCATTTCGATTGTTAAATCATCACTAGCATTATCACTGGGTTTAGTTGGGGCATTATCAATTGTAAGATTTAGGACTCCAATAAAAGATCCAGAGGAATTAGTTTTTTTATTTTTGTGTATAGCAATTGGCCTAGGATTAGGAGCAAACCAAACTTTACCAACAATTGTGGTTTTCATTTTTATAATTATAGTTTTGGCAATTAGCCAAGTAAATTCAGCGAATTCAAAAAATAACAAAGGTGTTTTTTTAAATTTTGCGATTAAGGCTAATACTTCTACAAAGGATAAAATATTACTTAGGTTAAACGAAATAATTAGACGATATGATAAAAATTATAATTTAAGAAGATTTGATTTTAATCAAAATTATATAGATATTGGTTACAGCTTAAATATAGGACAAATTTCAGAACTACAAAACTTATCAAAAACTATTAACAAAAACTTTCCTTCATCTAACATAACTGTAATTGATCAAAATGGAATACCATCGATCTGATCAAGAAAAAAATACAAAAATCATTGGTAGGAAAGAGATTAAGTTTCTGACTTATAAATATTTTTATGATCCAGTGCGTGTCTGGATAAAATCTAATAACTATGATTTTAAAAATATTTTTAAAAAAAGACAGATCAACAGTATTTATTTTGACTCAGAAACTTTTGACTCTTTTAATGAAAATATTTTTGGATTAGATAATCGATTTAAATTAAGAATGAGATGGTATGGTAATAAAAATAAAATTCAAAAACCTATTTTAGAGTGCAAAATAAAAAAAAATGGAATAGGATTTAAAATAACTGAAGTCCTTGATATTAAGCTTGATTTAAATAAAATAAATTTTCAATTTTTAAAAAAAAAATTTTTAAAATTAAAAAATAAAAGGCTTCAAAATTTATTTCTTCACAGAAACATACCAACAGCTTTAATATGTTATGATAGAGAATATATGTTGTCAAATTGCGGTAATATAAGAATTACAATAGATGATAAAATAAAAATTTTCAAAGCTAAAGGATCAAACTTTTTAATTGATAAAAATAATTATGATATATGTGTTATTGAATTTAAATTTAATTCAAATTATAAAAATATCAAAAATATTCTTAATAACTTTCCAATCAGAAATTTCAGAAATTCAAAATATATAAATGCAATTAGAGCAATTAATGGAATATAATGACAGAAAATAAACTTGACATAAATAAGTTAAAATATCCAATATTTTTATTAATTTTTTTTCTCGTTGGTATTATTTGCGGTGTAAAATTTAATAATCAAATAACAATAATCTTTTCTAAAAATTTTAATAAAATAATTAATAATACAAGCAAAGAAATAAATTCAACTTTTGAACCATCAGAAAAAATAATAATAAATATTAATTTTAAAAATTTTCAAAAAATAATCGAGTCTAGGAACAAGGGTATTCAAAAAAAATTTTTATTAGATGGTGACAAGAAATGGACTAAAGCAAAAATGCTTTATAATGGTAATGAATATAATATTGCAATCAAGTTGAAAGGAGCAATGCCATCAAATTTTGATGATTTAGATAAAATTGGTTTTAAAATAAAAGTAAAAGATCTTGATAAACGTTTTTTAGGCATGAGAGAATTTTCCCTGCAGCACCCCGAGGAGCAAAATTTTATTGGAGAGATATTATTCCAAAAAATTCTATATTTGAAAGGATTACCCTATTTGAGAACAAAAAACTTTTATTTAAATATTAATGGAAAGAATTATGGACTTTATTTAATGCAAGAAAATCTAAGTAAAGAATTCTTAGAAAATAATAAACTTAGAGAAAATCCAATTGTTGGATATGATAAAGAAAACTTTTTAAAATTTTTATCTTCAAGAGAAAAATATGAAATGTCTGATCAAGTCGACGTTAATGATAGTTTTTTGACATCAGAAATAAGAGTTTCAAATGGTAATAATCTCACAATTTATAGCAAGCTAAAGAAAAATTCGGATTATTCAATTTTTTTACTAGAACAATTCAGACAAAAAAAATTAAAAACTTCTGAAGTTTTTGATCATGAAATGCTGGCAAAATTGATGGCTATAAGAGTTTTAATGGGCTCGGAAAACTTTGATTGGAGAGATATAAAATTTTATTTTGATCCGTTTAAAAAAAAATTAATTCCAATTGGAAAGGAGTTAAATTCGGATGGAAAGATTAGTGATAAAGGTTGGTGGATTAAAACAAATCTTAGTCAATTAAGCAAAAATGAAAAAGACTTTTTAGAGATCATTTATGCTGATGAGAAATATTATAATCAATA
>MDTA01216396.1_pt1 | contig 16705 bp, 18 predicted proteins | sample 811151 | NCBI WGS metagenome assembly MDTA01 (sample SAMN05326648, study PRJNA326480) | marine metagenome | isolation source: seawater | place: Indian Ocean: South | collected 2010 | reverse complement strand
TACAAAATTAATTTATTCAAATATTTAAATAAAGCTTTTCTGATATTTTATAATTCTTTTTTCAAATTTGAACTAAATAACAAAATTGTTCTATCTAGTATTAATTATAATTTTATAAATATAAAAACAAATCTTAAAAAAATTTATTTGGTAGATAAAAATATAAATTTTATGACGATATTAAAAATTTATTTTAAGTATAAAATACAGACTAAGATAGTTTTTCCATTAAATACAGATAATAAAGATACAAGTCAAACTAATAGCATAAACAATATTATCGATAATAAAATTATTAAAGACTCTCAAATTTATAAATTATGCTTAAAAAACCAAATTTCTAATATTTCTAATGAGATTATTTATTTAATGCAATGTTTTTATAAATTTAAAACTGTATGTAAAGAAAATATAAACTTTTATTATATATCACCTTTTTCATTAGGTTTTTATGATATTGTAGGTGAGTATATGTCTCTAAACAAAAAAAAGAGCATGTGTATTCCTCATGGCACTGTCAAACCAAAATTTTCAAATTATTATGAGAAATATTACAATTCTGAAATTGCTGACTCAATAATGAATAATAAGTTTTCTCATTTAGCTATTCAAAGTCAACTTTCACTTGAGGCATCTAATAATTTTAATAAATATTCAAAAAAAATAATTATTAATCCCATATGTTTTAGTGTTGTAAAAAAAAATATCAAAAATAATAATGTTTTATTAGCTTCGACATTCAAAAATGAAAATAATATGAAATTTTTTGGAGTTGAGACATTCGATGAGTATATTAGATCCACTAAAGATATAATTAAAATATTTGAAAATAAAAATTTCAATTTAATTATTCAACCTCATCCAACACTCAAAGAAAATATGTCTAATAATGATATAAAAAAACTTTTGAATATCGACAATAGAAATATAGTTATCAGCGATGAGTCATTTGTTAAAAATTTAAAAAATACTTTATTACTTCTGAGTTACTCCTCTACAGCTATCGAAGAGGCTCTTCTTTCGAATATTCCTGTAGCTATATATGATAAATGGAATAGATATAATCACCTAGGTAATTACGCAAATTCTGATGATGAAAATACAAGATATTTTAATAATATTTATGATTTAGAATATTTTTTAGATAGATTTAATACAGACAGTCAAAATAAAAAAACACATAACAGAGTAAAATTAACTCACCAGTATAAGTACATCGAAGATTACTTTATCTAAGATTTACAAATTTAAACTAGTTTATTTAATTTTAATGAATTAAGTTATCTTTATCTATGAGAATATTAATTACTGGTGGATCAGGTTTTCTTGGTGGGCATTTAGTCGAATGTTTAATTAAAGCAGGACATAAATGTACTATTTACGACTTTGAAAAACCAAACTTTGACATTACAAAAGCAAGTTTTATTAAAGGTGATATCTTAGATGAAATAAAATTAGGAAAAGCCTTAAATAGTATAGATATAATATATCACTTTGCAGGTGAGGCAGATATTTCTAATTCTAATAAATTTCCTAATTCTGCTGTTGAAAATAATATACTGGCTACTTCAAAACTTTTAAACTTAGCCGTTAAAAAAAAGATTAAACGTTTTATATTTGCTAGTACAGTTTATGTCTACAGCGAGCAAGGCGGTGTATATAGAACGACTAAACAAGCATGTGAGTTGTTAATAGAAAATTATAAAAATATATTTAATTTAGATTTTACAATTTTAAGGTTTGGTTCCTTATATGGACCAAGAGCAAATAATTTTAATTGGCTAAAAAATGTAATTTCAAATTTTAAGAAAAATAAGAACATCATGAGAGAAACCTCAGGAAATGAGTTAAGAAACTATATACATGTTATAGATGCTGCAAAACTAAGTATGAAAGCAATGAACACTAAATATAAAAATAAATATTTAATGTTAACTGGCAGTCAGACAATATCAGTAAAAGAGTTATTATTTTTACTTAAAGAAATATCAGGTTCAACCTCTAAAATTATATTTAAAAATAATAAAAATACTGGTGATCACTATATGATAACGCCATTTAGCTTTAAACCAAGAATGGCTACAAAAATTAAAAATGATGATGAAATAGATTTGGGCCAAGGATTATATGATTTAATTTTTTAAATTTAGTGGACTAATATCTAAAAGTTTTGATAATTTTTTATGAAAAATAACAATTTAGCAGTTTTTGACTTGGATGGCGTAATATTGGAGAGCATAGATTGTAAAACTAATGCATTTAGGGATTTATATGAAAGCTACGGTAAGGAAATACAAAAAAAAGTAGTGAGGCATCATTTACATAATGGTGGTATCTCAAGATTTGAAAAAATTAAATTTTATCACAAAAAATATCTTCAAATAGATCTCTCTGATTCAGAATTTAAAAAATTATTAGAAGAATTTTCTAGATTGGTCATGAATCAAATTTTAAATTCAAATTATGTTGAAAACGTTATACATTTTATTAAAGATTTAAATAAAAAGTATACATTGTTTATCTCTACTGGTACTCCAACAGAGGAGGCAAATTTAATTCTAAAACACAAAAAAATAGAAAAATATTTTGATAATATTTTTGGTTCACCTAGCACAAAAAAAGAACATTTAGAAAAAATTTTTTTAAAAAAAAATTATGATAATAAGGTTTTTTTTGGAGATGCATTGTCAGACTACGAAGCAGCAATGGAATTTAATATGAAATTTATTTTAAGAACTCATCACAAAAATTTATTTATGACAAAAAAAAAAAATATTTTCAAAGTTATTAAAGACTTTAGTGAAATTACAATTAATGATTTATAGATTATGATAAAAAAATTTATAAAAAAATATGTTATTTTTTTAACCAAAAAAATATTTTCACTTAAATATTTCAAATCGTTTGTAAATATTGTGAATAAAGTACAATTTGATTCTTATTTAAAAATTGATTTAAATGGACAACATTTAAAATTTATTAACCCAAATCATATAACTGATTGGAGGATTAAAACTTTAAAAACTAAAGAGCCTGAAACAATTAATTGGATTGATGGGTTTAAGAATGATACGGTTTTTTGGGATATTGGTGCTAATATTGGCCAATTTAGCATTTATGCTGCTAAAAAAATTAAAAATATTAATGTAATATCTTTTGAACCATCTGTATTTAATTTAGAAATATTAGCTAGGAATATTAATATTAATCATTTAAACAATGTTTCCATAATGCCATTACCAGTATTTGACAAAAATGAAAATAATTATTTTTCCTTATCAAATTCTGATTGGGGAGGTGCATTGTCTAACTTTGGTACAAATCAAAATTGGGAGGGTAATACCATGGATACTGTCTTATCATATAAGACTTTTTCTTTTAATCCTAAATCATTTATTACAACCTTTAATTTAAATTACCCTGATTACTTAAAAATAGATGTCGATGGAGTTGATAATATTATCTTAAAGTCTTTTGGACATAATATTAAGTCCATTAAATCTATTCTAATTGAAGTAAATGATAATTTTGAGTCTCAAAGGAATGACATAGAGTCTTTTTTAAATAGTAATAATTTTAAATTAATGAAAAAAGAACAAAGCGAATTAATTAAAAGATTTCCCAAAACTTTTCATAATAGTTATAATCAAATTTGGACTAATAATGATGAAAAAACGCTCTAAACCTTTCATAGGATTCTGGTGCCAATTTTTGGACCAATTTGCAATACATGCTCTATGTAGTACTAATTACGATTGGATTGCTTTAGACATGGAACATGGTGTATATAATTTTAAAGATATCTCAATTTTATCAAATGTAATTAAATCATACCGTAAATTACCATTTGTTAGATTAAATGTATCAAATGAAAATAATATTCAAAGATCATTGGATAGTGGAGCTGAGGGATTAATCTTACCCATGATTGAGGATCATAATATTTTAAATTCATTAATATCTAAAATGAAATATCCTCCACATGGAACGAGAAGTGTCGGATACTCAAACTCAAACGACTTTGGATTACATCTAAAAAAATACATAAATGATAAATTTAAGCCTTATTTAGTAATACAAATTGAGAGTTTGAAAGGGGTACAAAATTTACACAACTTAATAAATGTAAAAGAAGTTGATGCAATTATGATTGGACCATATGATCTTTCAGCATCCCTAGGGTGCCCAGGTGATTTTAAAAATAAAAAATTTATTAATTGCCTAAAATCAGTAAATCAAATTTTAAAAAAAAGCTCAAAATTAAATGGATATCACATTGTAGACCCTGATGTATTTGAATTAAAAAAAAAAATAAAAGAAGGATATAATTTTATTGCTTACGGTACTGACGGTTCTTTTATAAGGTCTAAACTATCCTATCCATTATAGTCTTGAAAAAAAAAATACTCATTACTGGTGGAGCGGGCTTTATAGGTAGTTATTTAGCTGATTATTATTATAAAAAAAAATACAAAATATATATTATTGATAATCTCTCAACAGGATTTAAATCTAATTTAAATAAAAAATTTATTTTCATTAAAAAGAGCTGTGAGGATAAAACTTTAATAAAAGATCTTAAAGGTATTGATTTTAATGTTATTTATCATCTTGCTGGTCAATCAAGTGGTGAATATAGTTTTTACAAACCATTTGAGGATTTCTCTTCAAATTTAGCTGGAACTCTTAATATAGTTAACATTTGTCTAAAAACTAAAAGTAAAAGACTTATATTTGCTAGTTCAATGAGTGTTTACGGCAATTCACTCAAAGCTGTCTCAGAAAAAGATAAATGCACTCCAAGATCTTTTTATGGATTATCTAAACTTTCTGCCGAAAATTATTTAATTTTTTTTTCAAAAAAAGGTCTAAATTATTCAATTCTTAGGTTCTTTAATGTTTATGGCCCTGGACAAAATTTTGATAATAAACTTCAAGGCATGGTAAGTATTTATCTTGAACAAGCTTTAAAAAATAAAAATATAATTATCAAAGGATCCAAGAGCAGATACCGAGATTTTATTTATATAGATGATGTGATTGAAATAATTTCAAAAGTAACTTCTAATAAAAATTCGATTAATCAAATATTTAATGTTGGCGTTGGTAAAAAAACTAAAGTATCTGAATTAATTGAATTAATAAAACAACAATTAAGACTTCAGAAAAAGAATATCAAATACCTCAAACAAGGAACTCCTGATGATACTCATGGAATATATTCAAATAATAATAAGATAAAAAAAATTTTAAATAAGAATAAATTTGTTAATTTGAATGACGGTTTAAAAAAAACATTGAAGAATGAATTAATTAAACTCTCAGCTGATTAAATTTTTTATTTCTATACTCCCAAATTTCTTGATGATTTGATTCTTTAAACTCATCATAATTATTAAAATATATTTTCAACCAATCATTAAAATTTAATGCACGAGGAAAATCCTCAGAATAAGTGCTTAAAAACCTCATTTCAGCATGTTTCTCATATTTATTCCAATAGAAATCAACCATTTGTGAGTCAAATATAAGAAAATATTCACCTAATAAACTCCACCAATGATCAAGTGTCCATTTTAATTTTATTTCATTCCTCCAAAGAAAATGTGAAAAAAGATAAATTTCACTTAATATTGGAGTGCCACCAATAATAGGATCTTTATCTTTATGAATTAAATTTCTGAGTCCTTCATTGTAAAAAGGCACAGACCAATATTTATTCATATCTTCTAACAAACCAAATTGTGTAATATCTGTTGCTCCGTAAACCCTATATTTACATGTCGCGATTGATGAAAATAAAATCCTCTTTTTTAAAAATTTATCATCATTAATTGGAAAATTTTCTATAAGATTATGTAAATATATTATTGAATTAGGATTATATATTCTTGTGTCCGTTCTAGTTTTTAAAACATAATTAATATTAGTTATGCCATTTAAGAATTTTAGGCCCTCATTTACTGATTTAATCTGTAAATTAATATTTAGTTCTCCTTTGTCTTCAGGAAGTTTCGATTTAATTATATGAAGTTTTTCATATTTGATTTCTTCAATTAAATCAAAATTTTCACTCTCCCAGGTACTGATAACTATATTGATATTTGGAAATAATTTAATATAGAGCTTGATTGTTTCTAATGTAAATTTAATCTCATTAATTAATGGCCCTTGAATTAATATAGCTATTTGATCATAGTTAAAATTTATTGTTTTTGATTTGAAATCTTTATTAAATTTTGGTCTTAAGTGAAAAGTTGTAAAAGAATTCAAGCTAAAAGAAAAAAGAAAGCCTAAGTGATCCTTAAAAATATATTTACCTCTAATTTTTTTTCTACCTAAACTTATAAAAAAAAAATTTGATAATAATGAAAGGTATTTATTAATTAATCTTATTATATAAATTTTCATTTTGAGATTACTACAAACATTGTGTCAAAATAATTATTATTTATTAAGTCTTTTTTATATGAGTCTATAGTTCTTTTAGAAATAAAATTATAAAAACCCTGCCCTCCAGGCAACCCTTTAAGTAGCCAATATATATGGTTAGATAAATCATATCTCTGATCTCCATAAATCTTAAATTTAATTTCTTTATCAATACTCTTTATTAATTTAGAGATAGAAGTAGGTGTGTAGTAAAACGGGTGAGCAACGGACCAATAAAATTTTTCAAAAGGTAAATTTTTATAAACACTAGTTAGTGGATCTAAATAACATGGTATTTCAAAAATTATTTTACCTTTACTTTTAATCAGAGATAGTTGGTCTTTTATAAATTTTTTTGGATTAACTATGTGCTCAAATACAAAAAAATGAATTATTAAGTCAAAATTATATTTTTTTTCAAATGCTTCATCTAAACTATTAAATATTAAATAACCTTTTTTTTTTAATAATTTTTTAAATAAATTTGATGGCTCAATACCATATAAGCTTCTTTGATTTTTTTTTAAGATATCAAGCATGAAACCTGATGAGCAGCCTATTTCAAGTATAGACTGTTTTTTTTTTAGATATTTTTTTAAAAAATTATTTCTTCTTTTAATATTTTCTTTATTTTTAGTAACTATTTTTTTTTCATTTTTCCATATATTTGAGTTATTTCCTACGCGTTTATTCATAAAAACTTCAAATTCTCTCTGATAAAATTTTTTTTCTTCCTCTTTAGATAATGTAGGATAAAGTATTGCAATTTTGCAATTACTACATTCAAAGTATTTCTGATTTTTTTTTCCTCCGTAGACATAATTTGAAATAATTTTATCAGTATTTTTTTCACAAATTAGACATTTAATTTTTTTCATGATGATTTAGATTATATTTCACATGAATAAAAAAAACAAAATTATAATAATTCCCTCTAGGTTAGGAAGTCAGAGATTTCCAAACAAACCACTTTATGAGATTAATAAGAAGCCTCTTCTAAAACATTGTTACGATAATGCTATAAAGTCAAAACTTGCCGATTATGTTATAGTAGCTACTCCAGATAATAGAATTTATAGCTATGTAAAAAATATAGGCGGCATTCCAATTATGACTAGTAATAAACATGAGAGAGCATCAGATAGATGTGCCGAAGCACTAAAAAAATTTGAAAAAAAAATTAAAAAAAAATTTTCTATTATTGGAATGCTTCAAGGAGATGAACCATTAATTCAATCAAGATTAATCGATAAATCATTAAAATTACTAGATGAGAATAAAGATATTTTTGTTACTAATGCTATAACAACAATAACAAATAAGAATGAATTAAATGATAAAAATTGTATAAAAGTTGTTTTTAATAAAAATATGGAAGCTTTATATTTTAGTAGGTCTCCAATACCATACTCTAAATTTGATAACAAATTATTTCATAAACAAGTATGTATAATTGCTTTTAAAAGATTCATGCTTCTTAAATATTTAAAAATGAAACAAACTAAATTAGAAGTTGTTGAGTCAATTGATATGAATAGACTATTAGAAAAAAATATAAAAATACATCTTATAAAAACAAATGATCCTATCCAATCAGTTGATGAAAAAAAAGATGTAAAAAAGGTTTTAAGAATTTTGAATGATAATTGATGAAGAAAAAGTTTGCGAAAAGATAGACTTTCAATATTTAAATAATTCAAATATCAAACTTCTTGAAAAATTAGAAACCATAAAAGATGAAGATCTATTAATTTTTCTAAGTCTTTTTAGAGATGACTATAATTTTGATGTACATAAAAAAGTTTATTTTATTGAATACATAAAAAATCAACTAAGTTTAAATAAAAAATTAATAGTTAAAATAACCAATAAATCTACATTTTTTATTGTAAAAAAATTTTTTAAAAATAATAAAAATTTAATTTTAAAAAAAAAATACAATCAAACCATTTTCAAAAATAAAAAAATTAAAATTTATTTATATTTTTTTTATTTTACATATAAAAAATTCATACTTTCATTTTTTAAAAAGTTTAAATTTGAGAAAGATCAAAATACTAATTACATTCTTACTAATTCAAACTTTGATATGAGTAATGATTTAAAGTATAACGATATCCAAGAAATTTCAGAAGAAATATGTTCAAGAGAGGATTTGAAAGTAATACACTGTCCAAATTTAATTAACTTCAATATTTTTAATTTATCAAAGTTATTTCAAATAAATAATATCATCCTCAAAGAGCATTATTACTCTTACATAAATATATTTAGGTCATTTAAAAAACTTAAAAGGCTTAATTATTATGATAAAAAAATTTTAGAATATTATGATGATTTAACTTTAATCATTTATATGGTTATTAAGCATGACAAATCTCATTTCTTATTTTTTGAAAGCTTACTAAATTATTATTCTTTTAAAAAAATAATTAATTTTAATATTAAACATTTGATTTGTTGGTGGGAAAATCAAATTACTACTAAAATGATATTTAAATCAATACATGACAACAATAAAAGAATAAATAAAGTAGCATATTTAGGTTATCCTACTAGAAATTTAGATTTAAGAATTTTATATAGTCGCTTCGATCAAATGAATAATTTTTTACCTGATACAATTTATTTTATTGGTGATTTTTACAAAAAAAAATATTTAAATTTCAATAAATGTTGTAATTTAAATTTAATTACATCTAAAAGATATTCATATTTAAAAAATTATAAATCAAATATTAATAAATACATTTTAGTATCATTGCCTATATTTGAGGATGAAAGTAGTAAAATTATAAATATTTTATTGAACATAATAAATTTAAATAGTCACTCACTATCTAACTTTATTATTAGTGTTCATCCAAGTTTACAAACTAATAAATTAAAAAGAAAATTATCTATATTAAAAAAAAACACAAAATTTATAGGTAAAAATTGTTTTAAAGATTTTTTAAATTCATCTAAATTAGTTGTTGGCTCTTCATCAGGAACTATAATAGAGTCACTTGTTTGTGGTATTCCTGTTGCTTTAATAAATAATAATTTGGGTAGGGATAGCTATGGTATCCCAGATGTTATTAATGAAAAATTAATTTCACTATTTTCTAACTCAAAACAATTATTAGAAATTATAAATAAAGATGATAAATTTAATGTAGATAGTGCTAGCCTAAAAAAATATATATTTAATTTATGAATTTTGCTTTTCTTAAAGATAAAAAAATTTTAATCACAGGACATACAGGTTTTAAAGGTATATGGCTTTCGCTAATTTGTAATAGATTTGGAGCAAAGGTTATTGGAATATCTAAAGATTTTAAAAATAATAAATTATTTTATGATAATGTTTCAAATTTAAACTACAAAAATTACATTTTCGATATTAGAGATAAAAAAAAAATCAAAAAAATTTTAAATTTACACAAACCAGAATTTATTTTTCATTTAGCAGCTCAGGCACTTGTTTTTGACTCTTATTTAGATCCATATGAAACATTTCATAATAATTTTATATCTTCTTTAAATATTTTAGAAGTATGTAGAAAATTAAATTTCAAAACTAATTTTATCTTCATAACAAGTGATAAGTCTTATAAAAATATAGAAAAGCAGGCTGGCTACACTGAAAGTGATAAAATTGGAGGTGATGATCCGTACAGTGGATCAAAGTCTGCTATAGAAATGCTTATAAATTCATATCAAAAATCTTTTTTCAAAAATAAAAATAGTAAAGTTCGCTTAGCTGTAGCGAGAGCTGGAAATGTAATAGGTGGTGGAGACTTATCAGATAATAGAATAATTCCTGATGCATTTAAGTGTTGGTCAAAAAATAATAAACTATTAGTAAGGAGTCCTTACTCTACTAGACCATGGCAATTCGTTTTGGAGCCTTTATTTGGTTATATTATTTTAGCAAAAAATCTGAATAATAAAAAATATATTGGAGAAGTTTTCAACTTCGGTCCTAAATTTAAAAAACACATATCCACTTTAAATTTAATTATTAAACTGAATCATTATTCTAGAGATTTTGCAAAGAATAATTCATATTTTTATAAAAATTTAAAAAAAAATAATTATAAAGAATCAACTCTATTACAACTTAACTCCTCAAAAGCTAATATGAAATTAAATTGGAAATGTGCCCTAAGTATAAATAAAACTCTAATGTATTGTGCAGACTGGTATATTAATTATTATACTAAAAAAATAGACCTATTAAAATTTAGCTTATTACAAATAGATAGTTATATAAATGAGATCAAAAAAAATTAAAATTTTTAAAACTAAAAAGATTTTAAATATTAATGGTAATTTAAGAAAATTAATAAGCAAAAAATCTTTGTATTATGATAAATTTGGTGAACTATATCTGACAAATATAAAATACAAAAGTATTAAAGGTTGGAAGTATCATAAAAAAATGATTTCAAACATTTTCTTGATATCTGGAAAGGTAAAATTTGTTATCGTTGAAAAAAAAAATAATAAGATTAATTTTTTAGAATATATTTTAAACTCTAAAAATAAAAATCATATCCTCATTCCAAATAAAACATATTTTGCATTTACTAGTTTATCAAAAACTGAGTCTACTTTAATTAATTTTGCTTCTATCATTCACGATAAAAAGGAGTCTTTGAGTTTTAATCTTAATGAATTTAATTATAAATGGACTTAAGTAATATACCGTTAGTAATACTTGCAGGAGGTAAGGGAACTAGAATAACAGAATATTCTAAGACCATACCAAAACCAATGATAAAAATTGGAAATAAACCAATAATAAAACATATTATAGATTATTATGAATATTATGGTGTAAATAAATTCATTATAGCTTCTGGATATAAAGATAAAATTATAAGAGAATATTTCAAAGCTAATCAAAATATTAAAGTTGTTAATACTGGTCTTAATACATTAACAGGAGGTAGATTATTAAGGTTAAAGAATTACCTTCCAAATAATTTTTTTCTTACTTATGGTGATGGTTTATCTGATGTTGATATATTGAAATTATATAAACTTCATTTATCAAAAAAAAAAATAGCTACTGTTACCGCAGTACATCCAATTGCAAGATTTGGTGAAATAAGAATAAAACAAAATATTGTTGTATCATTTAATGAAAAACCAAGAGTCAAAAATGATTGGATTAATGGTGGTTTTTTTGTTTTTAATAAAAAAATTTTCAAATTCATAAAGAATGATTTTTCTGTTTTGGAACAAGAACCAATGAGAAAAATAGTTAAAATTCATGAGTTGGTTGTATTAAAACATGAGGGTTTTTGGCAATGTATGGATACCGCAAGAGAAAAAATAATATTAGAAAATTTATACAAATTAAAAAACTGTCCTTGGAAAAAAGAATAATATTTATTTCGAGTTCATCAAGTTTTATAGGTGAGTCTCTAATTAATTTTTATAAAAAAAAAAAATATTTTATAATAAGTTATTCTGAAAATACTAAATTTTACAAAAATAAAAATCATATTAATATTAATAACAAATTAAATTTAATTAAATATTTTCAAAGTATTTCAAGCATAGATTATGCATACTTAAACCATGGGATAATAGGAAGTAAGCATCCTATTGACAAACTGATAAATAGTCATATAGAAAAAACAGAATTTATACTAAAAATTTTGCAAAAAATAAAAATTCAAAGATTAATTTATTTTCGATCCTCTGATGAAGATCCAAAATACTCTCATGAAAAAATTGATATGAATTTTAATCCTATCAACCTTTATGGTACTATCAAATCAATCACAACAAATTTAATAAAAAATTATTGTAATCTTTATAAACAAAGATTTACATTTATTAAGTTATATTTAGTTGTTGGAAGAAAACAAAAGTCCCCAAGAATTTTAAAACTTATAAAAAATAAGATAGAAAATAATTTGATACTAAATATAGAGGATGCTGACTCAATAAAAAATTTTACAGATATCGAGGATTTTTTAATTATTCAAGAAAAAATTATACGATCTGATCACTTTATAGATAAATCAGTGGATTTAATTTCCAATCAAAATATTTCAATAGGTGAACTTTGTAAAAAAATTAAAAAAATTTATCCTCAATTTAAATTTATACAAAATCGTAAACACCAAAAAAAAACTTTAATTCCAAAACCCACTTATCTTAAAAAAATTTTTGACAAATATGATTTTAAAAATATTGATCAAATTATCAAAGAATGTTTATGAAAGATAAACCATTAGTTTCTATTCTTGTAAATTGTTTTAATTCTGAAATGTATTTGAAAGATTGCTTAAATAGCTTAATTAACCAAACTTATAAAAATTTGGAGATCGTTATTTGGGATAATAAATCTAAAGATAATACAAAAAAAATTGTACAATCTTTTAAAGATAGAAGAATAAAATATTTTCTATCTAAAAGTCACAAAAATCTTGTTGAGTCTAGAATCGATGCATGGAAAAAATTAAATGGTAGTTATGTAGCAATACTTGATTCTGACGATATAGCTTATGAAAATAGAATTGATATACAAATAAAAGAAATGCAAAATAATAGTAATCTTGCTGTTATCGGAGGTGGTGTTCAGTACATAAATGATAATGGCGATTTGTTAAAAAAAAAATTATATCTTTCAAATTCAAAAAAGATATACGAAGAAATCTATTCAAAGTTTGTAATGAATAATTCAACTCTATTTTTTGATAAAATGAAAGTTGATAAAATTGGAGGTTATTCAAATAAATACGTTTACATCAATGATTATGATTTAGTCTATAGGCTTTCTACTAAATATGAAATACATAATCATCAATCAGTTCTTAGTCAAAATAGATTACATAAGGATAGTTTGACTTATTTAGATAATAAAATAATGCAAAAAGAACTTTATAATTTTTTGAAAAAGATATCTTCTTCTTCTCCAAATCTTTTAACAAAGATAAAAAATATAAATTCTAGGCTTAAATGCCATTATAGAATATTAAGATCAAAAATTTTATGAGAAATGACATATCTATTCTTATACCTGTGTACAATAGTGAAAAATATTTAGAGAGTGCTATTAACTCAATAATCAATCAAACTCATAAAAAATGGAAAATCATAGTAATCAATGATGGTTCTACTGATAATTCTGCACAAATACTAAAAAAATTCAAAAAGAAATTAGGAAATAAGATGTTACTTTTGAATAATAAAAAAAATAAAGGCATAGCTTATTCTTTAAATAAAGGATTACCATTAATTAAGACTGAATTTTTTGGGAGACACGACTCTGATGATATTTCAAAAAATGATAGATTAGAGGTTTTAATTAAAAATCTAAATAAAAAGCCAAATTACAATTTTATCAGTTCAAAAATGCAAAGTATCTCTGATAAGAAATTAATATATCCATTAAGTAAGTTCACAAAATTTCCTGTATATGAAAATTTTGTAAAATGTTTGCCTTTTTGTAACGCACCTACAGTTTTTAGATCTTCAATTTTAAAAAGTAATATTAGATTTAATTCATCCAATAAATTTAGAAAAAGATTAGAAGATTATGACTTCTTCTTTCAATGTTATCAAAAAGGTTATTTTGGTTTTAATATTCCAAAAGTTACTTATTTTGTTAGACAAGATTTAAATTATTATAAAAAAATTAATTTTTCAGATAGATTAAGAGAGTCATCACTAAAATTAAAGATTTTTAAAAGATTCAATTTAAAATACAGTTTGTTATATCACGTATTTATACCAATTTTAAAAATATTAATTCCTAATATATTTTTTAAAACATTTATAAAGATGCGTGTATTTATCAATAGTTAATGTATCAATTAAATAATCTAATCTTTTGTTTTATAGCTATTATTTCTCTATTGATAATATCTTTTAGTCTGAATGTTGATTTAATTTCTTTATTAGTTGATAGTAATATTTTTATAGATCAAAGTTTTTTGTATTTACTTTTTTTGGTTATATTATGTATAAAACTCAGATTTTATGATAAGAAAAAATTTAACATTTTTAGTAATTAATAAAGAGGTTGTAAATGTTTTCTTAATTAATCATTTAAGATTATTAAGAAAATATTATCAGATTAGTTTTATATCTCCAATAAATAGCCATCGTATTAAATTTGATAATCATTTTTACAAAAATAGTTATATAAATTTTGATAGAAGTTTTAATTTATTATTATTTTTTTCAAATATTTTTTACTTAATAAAGTTTTTAAAAAAAAATAAAAATAATTTATATATTTCAATACATCCTAAAAATGGGTTATTGCTTGGTATTTGTAAGTATTTTTATGATTTTACCTCTTTGCATATTATTACAGGTCAAATTTGGGCAAATATGAAAGGTATAAAAAAAAATTTTTTCAAAATAATAGATGATGTTACTTTTAGAAACAATGATTATTTGCTTGTTGACAGTAAATCACAAATTACATTTCTCAAAGAAAATAAATTTTTAAAATATAATTTTGATTGTATGAACAATGGTTCAATTTCTGGTGTTGATATAAAAAAGTTTAAAAAATCAAAACTTAATAAAAATATTTTCCTTAAAAAAAATAATTTAAATTCAAATTCCAAATTTATTTTATTCGTCGGTAGAATTAATACATCAAAAGGTATTGTTCTACTATTAGATGCTTTTAATAAATTAATTCAAAATAAAAGTAATTATTATCTATTGATTGTGGGCAATGAGGAAATAAAATTTCATGATTTAATTAAAAAATATTCTGATGAACTAATCGAGAAAGTTCTGAAGTTTGATTATACTGATAATATCTCATTTTTCTATTCCATAGCTGATATATTTTGTTTACCAAGTTATAGAGAGGGATTTGGTTTGTCTGTAATTGAAGCCAGTGCTTCAAAGCTTCCGGTAATAGTTTCTGACATATATGGCTTAAATGATTGTATGGAAGAAAAAATTACAGGTCTTAAATTTAAGTCCGGAAATTATCTTAGTTTATATAATAAGATTAATTATCTAATTAATAATCCAACTAAAGTAATCAAGTATGGAAAACAAGGTAATGTATTTGTATCAAAAAACTTTAATTATAGAGATGTAGCTGAATTTTTTCTTAAATATATTAATAAAATAAATTTTTAATATCATTAATTCTAATTTCATGAAATTGTTCATAAATTAAATTTATTTTTTTATAACTTTTATCATTTTCATTAAGTTTATGAATTCTATTATTTCTATTTTTGATAATTATGGTTTTTTGATTAAGCCTAATAGGTGCCTTTAGATCAATAGATAAATTATCGCCAATAAAAACTTTATTTGCATTTGGAAATTCATTAAATATTTTTTTATAAATTAATTTATTTGGTTTTTTTACTCCAATTTCATCAGATATGAGAATCTTTCTAAAAAACTTATTAATATTTAAAGATTTTATTTTATTTCTTTGTGTAATTTTTCTTCCATTTGTAATTAAAATTAAATTTTTAAAATGCTTTCTTATTAAGATTAGTTTTTTTAAATTTTTTTTTGATAAACTCAATTTTGGTTTATGATTTCTTAAAATATTAATTAAAAATTTAGTGGATAAACCTCGAACTTGATTGTTTTTAAGAAATCTTTGTAAATGTGTTTTTTTATAATTTAAGATATCCTTTTTCTTTGGAAAATTTTTAATTTTTATCTTTTGATTATTTTCTATATATTTAGATATCTCTCTATACCCAGAAATAACATAGTCAATTTCGTTATACAGTGTATCGTCTAAGTCTATACATACACAATATTCAATTTTTGATAAGTTCTGATTCATATCTTAGGAGCAACTTGTCTTGTTTTTTTATTTTATTAATTCTTTTAATATCTTTGTCTTCTAAATATTCAGAAATTATATATTTTGGAAAATTTAAACCACATTTATAACTCAAAGTGCAACCACCACCAAGTCTTGGATTTATTTCAATACCATAAAGACTTCTCTTTTTTTTATTATAAAAAATCTGAATTGTTATTGGACCTTTAGCTCCTTCAATATAATTAAAAGTCTTCCATAGCTTGTTTGTTATTTCATAATTTGTTTTTGTTTTTATAACTTCTCCGTTTCTGACATCTATTCTTTCTCTAGCTACCATTGCTATGAGATTACTCGATTTGTTGAAATAGAGATCAATTGTATATTCTATATGATTTCTTATTAATTTTTGAAAGATTATCTTTTTATCTTTCATCATATTAATTGATAAATCATTAAATGATTTTATTATCGATATACCCTTTGACGATGAACCTTCAATCG